>MDTD01101735.1_pt1 | contig 21334 bp, 15 predicted proteins | sample 811221 | NCBI WGS metagenome assembly MDTD01 (sample SAMN05326646, study PRJNA326480) | marine metagenome | isolation source: seawater | place: Pacific Ocean: South West | collected 2011
AAAGCTTTTTGGATCATCCAGACCTCACCGAGATCATATAGACCGATACGTTTTACAGCCAACGATAATCGTGATAAGTACAATTCAGCGCAAGAGATCCTGATCGGTCATGTATCGCTAACGGGAAGAAGAATGCGAGACTCATTTCACTTTTGGAATCAGGTCCATAAGGCTAAGCATCATTTTTCGCAGTGCCTGGCTTCCCTCAGAAGCTCCCGTGTATTTCCCAATTCGGACAACAACTAAATCCCGCTCGGGAAAGATCGTAGTTGATTGTCCACCCGCGCCACTCATACGAAACGACCTATCCATTCCAGCTTCTCGCATTTCATCATCAACCCAGAAAAAGGCTCCACCGTAGATTGGGCGCCCGTCACTGCTCCATGCCGGCGCAACAGTGCTAGCATACTCAACATACCCCTCGGGTAAGATTTGCTCGCCTTCCCAAACACCATCCTGCAAATATAAATTCCCCAATCTTGCCCAATCTCTTGCCGACATGAACGCTAGTCCTTGGCCAAGGAAATTCCCGTGAGTATCAGTTTCTATCAAGGCATTACGGATTCCAATCTTGTCGAATAGATTACGCTGTGGAAAGCTATGGTAATCCTCCCCTCGACCTTCAACCGCCAAGCGAATCAAATAATTTGTCAGCACTGGGTCGGTATTGCGATACCTGCCAACGGTATTTGGAGGATATTCGGCAGGACGAGTAGCGGCATATTGAAAATTATTGCCGCCACTGGTGTAAAGATAGAAGTGGTCCGCATAAGTATCATCATCATAGTCCGGATCTGAAGGAGCATTGATCATGATGCCACTTGACATACGCATTATGTCCCCGATCCGGATGCGCCGCCGCGGATCCTCAGGGTCTTCTTGCCACTGTGGAATAGGCGCAGGTTGCCAGAGCTCATATTCACCTTGCTGAATTAAAATCCCCATGAGCGTTCCAGTTAGGCTCTTAGTCATGGACCAACTTTCCAGCGGGGTGTTTATATCCACTTCGTGGCTATATCGCTCACCCAGGATTTCTCCTTTATAAGTTATAACCAAACCCAGAGTTTTCGCTTCGGGTGGCCCAAACCCAACGTCTAAGGCCTGCTCGATCAGCCCGGCATTAAGACCTTTTGGCCAGGTCTGATCATCCAACCTATCGCCCATTGGCCAAGGGGTTTCATGTGCGCTTGGAAGTTCCGATTCAACCACCGAGGGTATAAATCGTATGGTGCCTTGCCCAAGGGCGTGAGAGACGCAACCTTGACCGCTATATCGCCGCGCCGTTCGCACAACACCGTCAGGAAGAGCAAGTGATACCTCCTGCCGAATTCGATCAATAGTGATGTTCGTTACAATCGCCCGCTGTTCAAATGGGGAAATAAAACCACCTACATTAGCAGCGGCATCTTTTGGATCCAATCCAGTAACAAATACCGCTGAACACAATATTTTTGCGAAACCGCTGGTGTAATGATGCAAGGGCTCACCTGGAGGCGGAACATACTCGCTATTCGTCCGAAAATAATCGGCCCGGGCATTGATGCTATCAGGCGAGCCATCGCTCGCCGGAGCCTGTGCAACGGCACAAGGGTATCCCAAAGCCAGTTGGAAAAAGATTGAAGCGGTAATCATGCGTAAAAGCCTTTTCATCACTCTCTCCACAGTGAACTTTCTGTTTCACATGCTAAGGTTGGTTTTGCTGTCGTACAAAATTCGTTAAAACTTAGGATTAATTGGCAAGTTATCATCAGATAAGTCTTCGTTCATTTTGTCAATTTTATTATCCAAAAGCCCAGCCAAGTGGTCGCTGCTGCCTTGAATGACCCGTGCAAGACGAGCGATAAAGACAATATCCAGTCTAGATAGGCATTCCAAAACCATGTGTAAGCCCATTCTATATAAGGAAGAAGAAAACTCAGGTAACTTCTGATAAATTCAATATTCGACAGCGAGAGAATACTGTGATCGGTGGCTGCGACAATGATGATACCCCACACGACGAATGCGACTTGTAAGGGGGTTGTCCAAATACAGATATATGCAAATATTCTCAAAAAAGTAATCTTACTCACGCCCACTGCTACAACGGGTTGCTTTGTATAAATTCAACAATTACCTCTGCTAACTCCTCGCCCTTTTGTTCTTGCAAAAAATGTCCTGCATCCTTGATGATCACATGGTTTTGACCTTTTGCTCCAGGCACCTCCCGCTGAAAAATTGCATCGCCTCCAGCCGTAACTGGATCGCCATCACTGAAAGTGGTGAGAAAAGGCTTTTCCCAACGCCGAAAAATTTCCCAGGCTGCTGCATTGGCAACCGCGCCAGGATAGCCAACAGACACTGGTACTCTCTGTGGCATGATTAATGCTCCGGCCTTGTAGGAGGAATCAGGAAAAGGCGCATCATAGGCTACCTGCACGGAAGGGTCACCAGTAGCGTTCGCGATCATTCTTCCAGTAGGTATATCTCCGGCGTCGATCATGCGTTGATTCATGGCTTTCCATCTCATGAATGCAGGAGTGGTCGGAGATTGAGTGCCGGTGGGTGCCGGTAAACCTGTATTTCCAATTACAACCCGCGCAAATCTCTCTTCATTCTCCGCCACAACCCTTAGCCCAATGAGCCCACCCCAGTCTTGGCCGAACAATGTAGCTCCCTGCAAGTTAAGTTGCTCGACTAATTCAGTTATAGCATCGACATGAAACAAGTATGTATGTGTCTCGAGGCTAATTGGTTTGTCCGATCGCCCGAAACCAATAAGATCAGGAACTACAGTTCGATAACCTGCCTTGTTGAGTATCGGAATCATCTTTCGGTAGAGATAAGCCCAGGATGGTTCACCATGAAGCATTAGTACTACTTCTCCGCCGTTTGGACCTTCGTCTATGTAATGTACGCGATAACCTCTGATGTCCAAGTAATTTGGGTCAAAATCGTAGCCGGGAAGGTTTTCAAAACGACTATCGGGCGTGCGGAGCACACCGGGACGGATTTCATCAGCGAGCAGTGTGACTGGCAGATTCAGTACAAGGATCAAGTGGAGCATACGGAGCAAATTCATTGTAGGTCTCATCGGATTAAAATAAACAATGCATAACAGACTTAAGATAGCGATGAAAGACTTTATACGACGATTACTGTTTCCTGCACATCGCCCCTTTAGCAATTGTTAATAATAATAGAACCGTCTGGGTGCCTTGAAAAGATATCGCCAATAGCTTACTGGGTGATCGGAATGCAAAGCCTTTAAGATTTTAAGATCTCCATTTCGTAAGTCTCCTTAGATTAGTTATCATATCACTCACCCAAGTCTACCAAAGCAGAGAGTGTACATGCACGATTTCTTCAGCGAAACCAAATTCATCCGACCAGAGGCGATGCTTGAATCAGCTGGCCGTTCACACTCGGTGATGAGCAGCAAGGAGGGGATCAGCAAACCACTGCTCTTAAGGCGCGTGTTGCAAAGATGCATGTGAGTATGACAGAAATATTTAATGAAGCTTGAAATTGCCTCATCAACCAAACCAGATATAGACCCAGACAAGTCCCCTAGAATGCTAAAGCAGGATCATCCATTGGGGCCCCTATTTCTCTTGGTTGAATTAGGATTATTAGCTCTTCAATACCTTCGCTACAGAATTATCGATTCACATTTAAACCTACCTGAAAAATAGTTTAACTAAGGAAGGACGATAGAGCGTCAACACTGCGTGAAATTCTGAAGCTCGAAAACTTGGTTTTGCGGCATGGGTACTTGCAGGCTACTCATCTCTGTCTTTAAAACTAAGCCGTACGATAATACGACTGTCGGACAACAGCGAAATTTCTGCCAGAAGACATGATTTTTACGATGCAAAAAAACAGATAGAGGCGATACTCTCGCTACTTGTAAAAAAGCACAGCACAAAACTGGGGAAAAATTGACGCTACCAAGGATTTACCACTACGAAACGCTATCATAAGGGAGGTACCGAATGACTGGGAAAAAGAGGAGCGCATTCATATTTGATGGTTAGTTCTAGCCATTGAACTAAAGTAGGTGCCGTCTAAAATTAAACCAAGTCAAAACAACGGAGTGAGTTAATGAGTGACGAATCTCACAATGCATATACTGGACTATTGATTCGCGAACGGTGGAAGCTTATAGAAGCAATTTGGTTGCTTCATGGTATTTTTATGCAGACAAAAAATGAGTTTGGCATCGTGATGGAGCGCTTCTTTGACCGTGCAAGCACGAAGATTTGCGGAGATTCAACTGAGGTGGGCCGTCTTACAGAAGAATACATTAGACAAATGCTTCAGTGGAATGTTTCAGAAGTCACTGTAAGCACACGCATCAGTAACTGGGAAGAATTGTCAAACAATTGGCGCGAGTCCGTTGAAATCAGGCAAAGCATTGAAAATTTTTGGCAGTTGCTGAACTCCACAGCCGACATCAAAAAATGTGAGGTTTGTTACATTGACGAGCGTGGCAAATGGTATGCATTTGCACCGGAGAGCATGTGGGACCGTGAATACCTTTTAGAATTCGCAGAAGGGCAAGGGATAGACATCGAGTGGCTGACCAGCGAAATCAAAAATCATCAAAAAGTGCCTAAACGAAAAGCCCTAGCGATGGGTTCGCTGTGAGTAGCTTTATTAACGGCGATAAAATTCAGAACATCGCGGGGTGAAACAACCTCCATCATGTCAATCAGAAGAATATAAGCTTGAATATGAGCAATCTGAGGAACAACTAAAAGCGAAATGAATCGCTAAAGAGACGGACGGGAAAGCACGATTCGACAAATCATGAGAGGTTGGCTTTAGAGTGGCGCCCGTTCCGAAGTTCTGAGTTAATCTCTCCATTATGCCCCTTCGACGATGAAGCCAATGGCCGAAAAGAACTCTGGTTGCGCAGGCATCGCCCTTAACAAACGCATTGTGGCGGGCCAGTAAGGCAGCGAGGGCGATACACGTCCAAAGTTTTAAGTAAGCAATTATGAGCCTAGTTAACAGGCCCAGTTTACTTGCAAATTCATTAGCCTCCTTCATAACTCTATTTCATTGATTTCGGCCATGTTTCCTCGATCTTCGTCGAAGCCACCAAGCCATGCTTCGCGCAACTCAAGAGCTCGTTCATCCGCAAACTGATCTACACTGATTTGATGTGCAGCGAGCACGGGATCTAACTTCAAATTAAGGGTTTTTAGCTTACCGTCACGAAAAACCGTGAGTTCTACCTCGTCACCTGGGGCGTAACGCCGGAGTAATGACGTCAAGGCACTACCTATGCGATGTCCATCAAGCGCCAAAAGCTCATCTCCAGCATTTACGCCAGCATTCCAGCCAGCCCCATCAAGACGAGCATTCCCAACTATTGGCGGATTCCCACGCAGAGCGAGCCCCAGCGAAACTTTTACCGGATCATCAGAATTGTCTTCGCGATTTAAGAGCCAGCCGACTGACCCCAGCGCTTCAGAGACTGGTAAGGGAGAGATATCATAGACCCAGCCGTCTAGACGCTCGGCGAGATTTTCACCTCCCACCGATACCAAACGATCGCGAAAATCATCATAAGTATATCCACCGCCACCAAGGGGGAAATCATCATAAAGAGCTGACATCACTGAATCTAAACTCCGTTCACCGTCGCTGACACGACGGATCTCAAGATCGAGTACCAGACCAAGCAGACCGCCCTGGCTGTAGAAAGATACAGTTCGATTGGGCTTGTCCGCAGAACGATCAGGACCACGGTGGTAACCTTTTGTCCAAGCCTCGAAACTTGCTCTAGCGAGGGTGTCATGACGATACCCAGGATTGTCCAAGACGCTATCAATGGTATTTGCAAGCTGTTCTCGGTAGTCCGCTACGGAAACTAAGCCTGCCCTCACCGGAAGCAGCTCATCGTAATAACTAGTCAGGCCTTCAGCGACCCAAAGCATTTCGGTATAGTTAATATCAAGGTAGTCATAGGTATCAATGGCTGCCGGGCGAAAGCGCTTGACGTTCCAAGTGTGAAAGAATTCGTGGGCCATGAGACCTAAAAAGCGCTTCCAGCGCTCCTCATCCCAAAATGCTCGCGGATCCGTGTGAACGACAGTGCTGTTATAGTACTCCGTACCGCCGCCAAGACCCGACCTGCTGTTCAACAAGAATAAATAGCGGTCAGTTGGTAAGCCACGCCGGGCTGTTTCAAACACCTTGGCAGTGGCTTCGACTAAGGCTCCAATATCCTGGACTAAACGTTCCTCATTACCGTCCCAAGTGCCTTCAATCAAATAATCAATGGTCATGCCTGCTGATTCAAAAGTGATCAGATCAAATGTGCCAGCTTCAATTGGCGAGTCCACCAACCGATCATAATGAGGCGCTACGAAAAAGCCCCTGTCCGGTTGCTCCATTCCGCTCGCAGCTTGCCAACCCTCTGGCAGCTCGATGTCGACTTCAATCGGCTCTCCGCGATATCCGTCTGAATAGATAAATACGGCTGCTGGATTCAGAAACGCGTGCTCCGAATCCACGTGACGAGTTCGATCATTCAGGCTATCAGCATAAATGCGGTAGCGTACGACGACATCCCCAGCCACTCCTGTGAGCCGGTCGACTCGCCAGGAAGACTTAGCAGTCTGCCTAAAATCCAAAGCAGAACCATTACCATCAATCACCTCGATGCCCGACATCGTCCCGACGGGATCAATCACCAAGTACTGACCAGAACGCCAGGCCGGAAGATGAAAATCAAAAGCTTCTCCAATTACATCCCGAAATCGCACTTCGATGTTGACTTGCTGCATATCCCGCTCGGAGAGGTCGACGTGATATTGTGTATAGCCGTTAGCGAAATTTGAAAGAAGCATCAACGCTGTCGATATTAACAGTGCAATGCAGCCGCTTTCGCGAGTTAGTTTCCCAATCGTCATTTTTGGTTTCACTCTTGCTGCTCGAAGTTTTAACATTGCCGAAACCAGCATACACACGTGAGGGAATTTATGCGAGTCACAGAACATGACACATCTTGAGCAAAAGATGCGCCAGACGTTGCTGACGAGCTAACATGTGAGCTAAAACACAATGAGTTCCAATAAGATCGGTTGCGGCATACTGACGTTCGCTTGGACACGAAACGATGATTCATGCAGCACTTGATTACAATCACAAAGACCAAGCCATTGCCCAGCAAAAACTGATTTGACGAATTCTCGCAAGCTAAAAAAGGATAGTCCAAATATGTCCAAACATCGAAGTGATATGGAGATTATAAACACCTCGTTGACTTTGAAATAAGGCAATCGCAGCTTATCGCGTTGGTAGCGCGATAAGTTGAGCGTTTGCAAGTATTCACGGCTAAAGTCAAGGGTTTTACTGGCAAAAACTTAAGGTAAAATAGTGCTAGAAAAGAAATTTTGATCGGGTTAACCTCGCGAAAAGTACATCAAAAAGTTAATTCTTTAATTCTCGAAACTTTGTTTTAGCCAAGTCATCTAATGAATACTTCTACATTGACACCTTCTGGCTCATACGTTTGGTTCTTCCTTATCCAGACATGCTTCCTAAGTAGTCCTATCGGCGTTGCACTCGCCCAAGACGGCTCGCAATACGCCATAGATATTGGTCACGCCGAACTTACGGTTATGGAATGGGCGCCCGACTCTGAAAACTCAGAGTTAATACTAGCCCTTCCAGGCTCTGGCGGAGACTTCTCAAGATACAAACGTATAGGCCCATTGCTCGCACAGGCTGGGTATCGCATCGTGGTGATCAATCAGCGAGGAATTATGGGGAGCACAGGCGATCTGGAAAATCTGACACTCCATGATCTGGCAGATGACGTAATTTCCGTTGCCAACCACTTCGGAGCAGACCGCTTTCATATGGCTGGATGGGCGTTTGGCAACCGCACCTCACGCATGCTGGCCACCGAATATCCAAACAGAGTTGCGAGTCTCACACTGATAGCTGCTGGCGGTATCGTGCCAGCTCTGACTAAGCCAGGAGAACTTGGTAAGCTGCTTGGAGACAGACACCTGACATTCAGTGAAAAAATGAGGCTGGCAAGACGCACACTTTTTTCACCCTCAACAGACGAAGGGGTTGTTAAAGACTACGTAAGAACCCTAAGTTACTGGCCAGAGGCACGGGCTGCACAGCAGAAGGCGAACCGAAATACCCCGCTTGAAGGGTGGATTGCTGGTGGGAAAGGCCCGTTGTTGATGGTCATGGGCGAGGATGACATGACCGCCCCGATCGAAAATGGTTATGTAATGAAGGCGGAGCATGGGGCTAGGCTGAGGCTTGTGGTGGTTCCCAACGCTGGTCATGCGATTGGCCTTGAAAAACCAGCAGAAACTGCCACCGCGATCATACAATTTCTCAAGGACAATCCTTCGCAGACAGCTTTTAACTGATTGTAGAATAAAAACCGTTCGGCTTACCTGTCTTTGAGAACGTTAGGCGTAAGCTATCGCGACGCGGCCAAATCGATCACGACATCCCAGTGGAACCGTAAAAAACGATTCAGCTCGCTAATCAGTATTCGCTCCTGATCGCTGTGGGCGCCGAATCCCAAACCGGCATCCTCTCGATCAATCGCAGGACCAATTCCGTAGCACTGAACCCCCCTAGCTCGCAGATAAGCCATGTCAGTTGCGCCAGTTGACATAGTAGGCAAAGTTATCACTCCATAGTGATTTCTCAGTCCTTCCTCAATTGCTGCAAACGCCGTTGTGTTAATGCTTGCTTGGCCGGGCGGTCGTGTATTGCGTTGTCCAAGACTAACGTTGATGGAGTCGTCGCCAATTACTTGCCGAATCTGATCCAAATATTCTTCAATATTTTCATCTGGCAACGCACGGAAGTCTATCGACGCAGCCGACTCTGAAGGAATCACGTTGATACGATATCCAGCATCGAAGATCGTCGGGGATAGCGATGATCGAAGCATGGAAGCGTGACGTGGCTCGTATGCGAGGAAATAGTCGTCTGCCTCATTTGCACGCCCTGAATCGAGCACTGCAAGATACCGCTCACCGGCGTCGGGGGGCGAAATTGAAGCAAGTCTTTCAAAGTAGGTATAGGTGGTTTCGTTCAAGCGAATAGGAGACCTCCAGTCTGCAATGGCTGATATCGCCTTTGCAAGACGAACCACTGAATTGTTCTGCAACGGCACCGAGCCATGTCCTGCGACTCCAGTTGCAACCAATTCGAGTCGATAGGGCAATTTCTCTACGGTCTGGACACCAGCGTACACTACTTCACGATTTACGCGCGCTACACTGCCACCCTCGGCTAAACAGAATTCCGCGTCAATCTGATCAAAGTGATTGTTAACCATGAATTCGATGCCGTATTCAGTTGCCCCCTCTTCCCCGGATTCTGCCAAAAATATAACATCTCGGGCCAACGGAACCTCCTGACGAGCAAGCTCGAGCATTATCATCAGCCCCACTGCGAGGTTATCTTTATCGTCAACCGCACCACGGCCGTAGACGTAGCCTCCGTCAACAGTTGCACTAAAAGGAGGAAACTTCCATTTACTCGGATCGACATTTACTACATCCGTATGAGCCATGATTAAAATTGGCTTTTGACTACCATCACCTTGTATTCTTGCAACGACATTTGGACGCTCACTATCCGTAGAGAGCATTTGTACTGATATGCCCTCGGCTTCTAAAGTATCGTATATGTATTGAGCTGCTGGCAGCTCCCGGCCTGGTGGGTCGCTTGTGTCGAATCGCAAAAGCTCTCTGAAGTGGTTGAGAAGCTCGTCTTCTGCGGCGTCCCAAATGGGCGTATAGCTTTGCGCGCTAGCTCCCACGTATAAAAAGATAAACAAGACAGCTAAAAGTGTTCGCATCAAATCCTCCAAAACCAATCTCTGCACTATAGTTAGCATCAGCTGGATAGTCAAAGGTGAACCATCCTGGCTTGCCAACATCAGACGCGATGAAAAATGCCGCTACAGTGCATATCTGTCTGAGGGCTTCCTTGTCATAAATACGTGTCGATTAGCAAACCTATGCAACAGAGCCCTTCATGCTAAAAGACCCTGAATCTCAAAATAGTCTCTGACAAAGATCACGCGTTAACTTCATTTTCTAGCAATGTGGGTATAATAAAAAAGCCATCCTTTGCAATCGATCTCCCCCGCGCCAACATGGTTGAAATAAATGCTAGACTATCGAGTATGAAAACATCATTGATCCGCTATTTTGAGATCGACGTGAGGCGCACCTCCATACGTCGCGAACTCATCGCTGGACTCACTACGTACATTACGATGGCTTACATTGTAGTGATCAATCCAACAATGATGAATCTAGCCGGCATGGATTACGACGCAAGCTTCACTGCAACTTGTTTCGCGGCGGCGATTGCTACCTTTGCAATGGGGGTTGTGGCGAATTGGCCAGTTGCCCTAGCCCCAGGTGTGGGATTGAGCGCCTTCTTCACTTATACAGTGGTCGGGGAGCTCGGGTACAGCTGGCAAGTTGCACTCGGTGCTGTTTTTTTATCAAGCATACTTTTTATTGCAATTAGTGCGACACCACTTCGGAAGTGGATTCTTGCTAGCGTACCAAAAAATCTCAGATTCGCAATCGCCGCTGGTATAGGACTTTTCATTGGGTTCATAGGCCTCAAAAACAGCGGTATAGTAGTTTCTAACAGTGCAAGTTACGTGACTCTCGGAGATCTTGCCAGTGCGGAAACATTCCTCGGACTATTGAGTTTTCTATTGATAGCCGTGCTTTCAATCAGGCGTATCCCAGGCGCAATCATTTTAGGTATCGCGAGTATTACTTTCTTGTCAATCATACTCGGCAAAGTCGAATACTCCGGATGGATCTCACGACCTCCATCATTAACACCAATATTTCTAGAGCTAGATGTCTTAGGAGCAATGAATGTTGGTATGATCAGCGTGGTCCTTGCCTTCCTATTTGTTAATCTTTTCGACACGGCTGGCACCCTTTTCGCAGTAGCTGACAACGCCAAACTAACTGATGGAAATAATGATATAGCTAATCTCAGTGCAGCCCTAAAAACCGATAGTCTGTCGAGTATGATGGGAACGTTTTTGGGTTGCGCTCCAGTAACCAGTTACGTGGAAAGCTCAGCAGGAGTTTCAGCTGGAGGTAGGACAGGCCTCACTGCTGTTTTCACCGCTTTATTTTTCTGCCTTACAATTTTTATGTCACCTCTTACAAGCATGGTGCCGGCATACGCGACTGCAGGCGCTCTTATTTACGTCGCAGTGATCATGCTGAGCGGCCTGCAGAATTTAGACTGGCATGATCAAACAGAACTGGTACCTGCTTTAATCACGGTTATCATGATCCCCATGTCGTTTTCTATTGCCGATGGGATCGCAATTGGCTTTATAAGCTTTGCAGTCATAAAGACGTTCACCGGAAAATCTCAGCAAGTCCCTTATGTAGCGTGGGCCCTGTCTGCCCTATTTGTTTTAAAATTTATCTTTATCTGAATCACATCAGAAAAAGATGGACGCATACCGGCACACCAATCCGACAGGATGGTGATCCGGCTGTGATCCGTCAGAATGAATAGCTGAGCCTGCCCATTACTTGGCGCGGAGGGATTAGCTCTATGCCGGTCGCATTGACCCCAAACACATCAGTCATAGCGGAATTAATTCCATCTTCGTCTGTCAGATTGTACAGCATGATGTCAAACCCCCACGTCCTAGACCTGGAATCAATACCGGCTGTCAAATTAAGAAGATTGTAATCCTCCACTGTGTCTATCAATGGATGATTGATTACACGCTGTTGGAAAGCTCCGCGATAAACATAGTCGATTGTGCTAGTGAGCGTGTGACCTGTTGAAAGGCTCGTCTGATGCTTGAGTCGGAAACTTGCGGTCAGATCAGGACTTTTAGCGAGCTCATTCCCTTTTATGTTTTCTCTGTTCGAGTAACGCAGATCTTCGTAACAGAAACCTAAATATCCAACAGGGCTGCACCACGGAGGGGCCGGTATAGAAGAGTTCGCTTTGACGTTGTCAAGAGTCTCGAAGTCCTTAGTTACCTCAGAATCCAACACCGCGGCTTTAAAATCCAGCGTCAGCTCATCGGAAAGAATGCCTATAATTTCAGCTTCAATACCTTTCATTTCAGATTCCGGAATATTCGCTACACCGCCCCTAAAAACGTCCGGATCAGTCGCCTGAAATTGCAGATCGTCATATTGATAGAAGAATGCAGCGACGTTTGCCCGTACTCTGCCATCGGCAAAATCTGATTTAAGGCCAAACTCGTAGGCATTTACAGACTCGCTGTCGAAAATCGGGAACACGAGAGGGGGTGCAATCGCATTGCCCATCGACGTGTCCTCAGCTTCCGTGTAACCGTAAGTAAGATTACTCCCGCCGGGCTTGAACCCCTGGGTAAATGAGGCATAGACCATAGAATCCATTCCAAGGTCGTATTCGAGAGCAAATCGGCCAGTAGACTTCTTCGATGTCTTTTCCAAATTGCCGATCTGTCCTCCAAAAAAATTGTTCACATAACTTTCCACTGAGTCATCCGTGTACCGAAGGCCTGCAATAAGTCGAAAGGCGTCGGAAGCGTAAAAGGTAGATTGCCCGTAAACCGAATATGATTCGCGGGTTGGATAATTGTCGGACATGAACCCCCAATCTCCAGCTCCGCCTGGAATTTGGCCGGGAGAAAGCCCTGAGGGGATCATTGAGGTGGGAAACATATTGGAATAGCTGGTATTGAAAAAAGGATCAGTAAAAGTTCCATCATAGACACCGTTGAAATTATCGTCCAAGAACTCCCTGATGTGACCTTCGATTTCCTGATCCATGTAAAACGCACCTACGATCCAATCAAAAACTCCGCGAAGAGGCTCATTCGAAATCATATTGATTTCAAATGTTTTCGTTTCTTGGATCTGGCTCTCAGGATTAAATTCAACTCCCACATAGAAGGGAGCTGTTGAAGAAACCGAGGAAGCGTCATGAAATAAATTGTGCCGATCATTGTCTCTAACAACATAAATCTCATCTTTCTGCCAGCTCGCCAAGGCCTTCAGAGTCGCGTAGCCGATATCGAACTCTCCAATACCACCAACGATCAGAGACTCGAGTTGGTATGTGGACAGCGTGTTCTGCGAAAGTTTTCTTCTGTCTGGAGTTATATCGTAAAAACCCTTAATGGCAGCTCCATTATTATCAGCATCAAAATACTGACCAAATACTCTTAGGCTTTTTGAATCGCTTAACTCAAGAAGCCAGTCGGTGCGGAAGCTCGTATGATTTGCATCATCAAGTTTTTGACCGTTAAAAACATTTTCGCTGAAGCCATCTCGCGACGTTAGAGAGATAGAAGTTCTTGACGCAAGTCGATCTGAGAAAGGAATGTTTACTGACGCTCGAGTTTTTGTCAGCCCATAGTTTCCGATAGTAACATCTGCCATGCCTTCAAAGGACGCGAGAGAAGGTGCTTTGCTAATGACATTAATCGCGCCTCCGGTAGAATTTTGGCCGAATAGTGTTCCTTGAGGACCCCTCAAAACTTCAATTCTCTCAACGTCTATGAAATCAGATTGAAGAGAGAAAGGTGAAGCTATAAAAATACCGTCCATATGGTAAGCGACTGACGGCGCAGCGACTGCATTTTGATTCGTCTCATTACCGACACCTCGTATAGAAACTACAGTCTTAAAACCCTCGTTTTTTGAAACAGTCAACCCTGGTGCTAAGGCACTAAGGTCAACAAATGAGTTGATATTCCGAGTCTCTAAATCAAGATCTGTAATCGCGGTAATCGCTTGGGAAACGTCTTGTAAACTTTCATCCCTTTTTTCGGCTACCACCATGATTTCTTCGATTCTGACTTGTTGAGAATATGCTGGCAGTAAACTACCAAAAACAATTAATAGTAGCGTTGAAGCAGCTAGTGTGCGGCGATTTCTGTTGTGGGTCATAATCGAACCTTGGAAATGTCTTGCAGAGAAATGTGTATCGGTTGTCAGTTGCTATCGGTTAGCTCCATCAATCATGTCTGAGCTCACATTTTGCGCTTTATTGGTGCATCGGCCTGAAGGCGCCCTTTTTTTGTCTATGGCTACTCGCTGGCAAGATAGATTTATTTCGCAAAAGTTTCTATATCAGAGCGGATCGCCTATTTTTGAAGTGCTTCGATAATCCGCCTGCTCAGGTGAGACTTTCCCAAATCAATAGCAATAAGCGTGCCGATTCGCTGGAGCTGGCTTTCGGCGCTAGCAGGTTCCGCTTCAAGAGAATTAAATTTACAACCTCGCGTTTCGCCGCTTCATGGCTTCTTTCAGTTACTTAACGAAAGCTATCATTTAACCAAGACAGCCGTTTTGTCGCCATCATGGCGGTGAAATTAGATTATTTGACGTAACCGCTCTCCACATAACAAAAGAGTTTCAATCACTGCATTTGGTGGGTACGAATCTATATAAGTCGAACAGCCTTTTGTGGGTTTCGCTATTTCCTCAAAAGTGTAAGGCCAACGCAAGTGTTGATCTTCATTGAGCCTAAATCCTTTAATAGAGTCGTCCATGTCTAAGCTCGTATCTGACTGCTTGAATATGCAGTTTGACCACTACGCAGGCAGCATCATACATCAACTCAATGATCTGCCACGGTCTGCAGATTTCTTGAAAGGGCGCTATACGGCAGCCAAGTCCTATACGATTTTAAGACGCCTATGGTCCACACCGTTTTATTAATCACTTGCTATAACCCACCTCGAGACTTCTGCATCGTTACCAGCTTTTTTGTTGGAAAGAAATAAACACGGCCAAGCACTGCGACTTATTCTAATGTAACCATCGAAGAGACAAAGCAATTCACGATCTCGCCTACGAGACACTTGCACGTTAGATATGAACGATTGAAGCTCTGGTTTGCCCTTTTCGATTTAGCTTTTGGTGTCCTCAAACCGGTACCGGAATCTGATACAGGATAAGACTAGCCAATTAATCCCGGTTAGTCGCTATCGATTTGATTCTGTCGAACAAGTAAATCGACTGCATCATTTAATTAGCGGATGCGTGTAACCAGCGGGCAATACTTGATCTGGATCAACTCGGATACTGAGATAGGTAATGCTATCTAGGATCTTACTAAAACCATGAGATATTCCAGCTGGTATAATTACCGCGTCGCCTTCCGAAATCACGACTGATTCACCGCCAACAATCGTCCTTACGACACTCGGGCCAACCAGCTCCCTGACAATCTCACTCGCTGCAGGAACTTCTCGCTCGCGCTTAACTTCGCCGCCAGTGACCAATATGCCAGATCCAGACAAGACATAGTAAACTTCGATGATATTGTGATGTGCGATAGAGGAAATACCCTCTCCTTCATCTGTGCTTGTTGCCCCTCGATGTAAAACACCAATGGCGATGTTCATTCCTCCACCCACATCTACTGTCCGAACCTGCTGATCAGGCAAATTAGTGATTCCTTGGAGCGCAGACATGATTTCGCTTTCAGAGACATGCGTCGCGGCGTCACTGCCTTGGGCAAGTGACGCAAGAGAATGGGATAACAGCATAGTCCCATAAACGATCACAGTTAATAGCTTTCTGTTCATACGAATCCTCCTATTGAACGCAAAAATGCTACAAAGAATAGTGTATGCCTGGTTTGCCTTTATCATTCACAGACACGGGCAGAGCGAGACTTGCCTCTGCAGCCGACCCCAGACCCGCAGCGGAGAGTGCTGCGCATGAGCCAATGAGTTTCCCTCTGGTAAATCTAGTCATTTAGGCCTTAATTCTGAGTATGATTTTTGATACGTTATCTTAAGTTCGCTTTTTATAACTTTTCTAATGGTTTACCCCTAATTGACAAGGTAATTTAATCGCAGGCTGATATTGGATTCTGCAGCTTTTTGCCAATGATTAGGAAGCATTTTTCTTGTTACTTCTATTTGGTATCCAGCATAGTCCCGAAGCAGCACGACCGTATTCAATATAATTACGGCCTCTATTTCGGTTCTTGACTTGCGCAAAGCTTCGATTAAGTAGGGTTCAGGATTCTCGGCACCGACTAAACCGAGAAATTCCGCTGCCCTCACCCGCACCAGATTCTCCTCGTCCTCAACAGCGATCTTGCGCGCCAGGCTTATAAAAGACTGCGCGTCTTGTCCAAAACTACTCAGAACAATTAATGCCCAATATCGCTCCCAGGCATCTTTTGACTCGAGTGCAACTAATAAATCCCTGTTAACTTCATCGAATGATCTCAGAGATAAATCAGCGGTATCAATTAGACGAGCGATCCTGTCTGTATTGCGCCGGCCGAATGCGACTGGATTATCAAAGGCTTCCGAGAAGAGAACACTTTCTGGGAATACACTGAGGTCGTTTATCGACTTTACTCGCTCACTTAGACGCTTTCTCATCAGCTTGAGCATGTCAGCATAAGCGGGATCTTGCGCTAAATTTTCTATCTCGAAGGGATCTGAACTGAGGTCGAACAGTTGTTCTGACTGGCGCGGCTCAAAAAACTGTTTTTGAGTTTCGGAAAGAGAGTCAGATTTGTAAAGATCAAACCACTCGGAGTACGCCAGCATACGATAACGGTATTCGTTGAATAGTGCGTCAACATTAAAGGGCTGATAATTCCGGATATATTTAATGTTCCCTTTGCGTAACGTCCTCACATAATCAATCTTTTCATCAAACCTATCTGCATATCCAAAGGCTTCATCCCTGCGATTGACCTCATCCATGCTGACTTTATGGCCCAGAAATGGCTTCCCGTCCATGTGCGGTGGTACGTCAACCCCAGCCAGATTAAGAATAGTTGGTGCAAAATCGATAAAACTGACAAAGCCATTTACACGTGATCCTAATTCAGCATCTATTAAGTGCTTGTAATTTTCAGGAATATAAACCACCAACGGTACATGCAACCCACTTTCATATACATAGCCTTTGCCGCGAGGAAGAACTCCTCCATGATCGCCGAAGTAGAAAATAAACGTATTTTCCAGTTCTCCATCTTCTCGGAGCATTTCAATATATTGAGCGAAATAGTCATCTACTTTCACATGATTATCGAGGTATCGGGCATGCGTGTAACGAAATATCGGTGTATCAGGAAAGTAGGGAAATAGAGTTACAAAATCTGGATCGGTTGCGGTGGTATCTCGTTTCATTTCCTCTTTGGAGAAATGCAAACTACTTTCGTGTGTCAGTGCAGTATTTTGAACGTGGAAAAAAGGCTGGCCTGGCTTCCGATTGCGCCAAGTGGCATCAGGCGAAGATTCATTCCAGCCTTCAGTAACAGTGACGTTATAATCGGTCTTACTGTTATTCGTCGTGTAGTATCCGACCCTTTGCAGATACCAGGGGTACATCTGGCTTCCGTCTGGCATTGGTACAAGTTTGGAGCGTCGATGATATTGAGTTCCGATACGTGGTGCATGAGACCCTGTCAGCAAAGTTGTTCGCGCAACTGAGCATACTGGCGCGTTAGAGAATGCGTGCTCAAAGACCAAACCATGCTCAGCCAGACTTTCGATTGCGGGCATCGATATACCATTTTCATTATAGAGCTTACTGAAGTGCACGGAATTGTCTTCAGAGGTAAACCAGACGAAATTTGGTAATTCCGAGCCGAGCGCGCCACAGCAACATAGAAGAAGAACTGGAAGTGCATAGGTGACTCGGATCATTGGTGTCAACGTTTGCGGTATTAGTTACGTATTTGTTCGGAAATCTGTGATATCGAAAAAGACAAGGTTATCAAGTGAAGTTTTATGTCCGTTCTTACAAAGCCTATCAAGCTGGACTTTCTGATACTATAATTATACGGCTGAATACAAATTTTTTGTCGAAAATCAATTTAAAAGCCATGGCTATTGAACAAAGAAATCAATATAAAAAAATCTCAGAATTGGTTTTTTTTTGTATCCTGGGTCTTTCATCTTGTGATAAGCAAACTCAAAAGTCTACGGTTGATTCGAACGCAAATAGCCCAGAGACGATATCAAAGGTTACTCAGACCCCTCGCTTGGTCGAGACTACAATTTCTGAGTTGCAAGAATTGCTCAGAACTGGTGATGTTACTTGCCGCGATATCGTGCAGGGCTATCTCGATAGGATCAATGCTTATGACCAGCCAGCTGGCATCAACGCAATTGCCGAAATAAACACCAATGCTTTGACTCGTGCCGATGAAATTGATGTTGCTTTGGCGGAAGGCAAACAGATGCCGCCGCTGTTTTGTGCGCCGCTGCTTGTGAAAGACAATTTTGACACTTTCGACATGGTTACCACTGGAGGATCAAGTGCGCTCAGGGACAGCAAGCCTGAAAACGATGCCTTTATGATTAGCAAGCTCAGGGAAGCAGGCGCGATTGTGCTAGCGAAGACTAATATGGCAGAGTGGGCCTTCAGTCCAAGAGAGAGTATCTCATCCTTATATGGACGCACTGCTAATGCGTACGATGTAAACTACGTGCCCGCAGGATCCTCAGGTGGAACTGCTTCCGGGGTGGCCGCGAGCTTTGGGGTCGCCGGCATGGGCTCCGATACCGGCAACTCGATTCGTGGACCATCCTCTCACCTTGCCTTATTCGGATTGCGCTCAACCTTAGGTTTGACCAGTCGGGATGGCCTGATTCCCCTAAATTTTGATCGAGATATCGCTGGCCCAATGGCAAGAACCGTAGAGGATGGTGTAAGACTGTTCAACGTGATAGCGGATTACGATCCCAATGACCCGCTAGTTGAATCAAATCGGCGCGAAGAGAATTATTTGGAGTTCCTTAATGTTGATGGCCTTACAGGTAAGCGTTTGGGGGTACTCCGAGACCTTGTGGATCGAGAAGGAGCGGATCCAGAAATAAAACTAATCTTCGAGGATGCTGTTACGAAGTTAGCAGAAAACGGCGCTGAAATCGTTGATCCCTTCATGATTGAAGATTTCAGATCCTTGAGCGATGCGATTCCATTCTGTCCGAGATTTCGCTATGACGTTGCTCAATATTTGCAGACGTTAAGAAGCCCACCTATGTATGATGTCAATGTTGTCCTAGAAACTGGTGAAATTTCTGACGAAGCGCGCAACCGGCTGACTTTCTACTCTGAGTATCCGATGGAGATCCCGCCTGACGAATGGGAGGAGCCCTGCATTACCTGGCCAAATAATCCGCTGCGTAATCAACTGCGGCATAATGTAGTCGCAGCTATGGACGCAACGCAGATTGATGCCATTATCTTTCCTTCTTGGTCGAATCCACCTGCGCATATTGACCGTGGCGTTGAGGAATATGCAGGGGACAATAGTCAATTGCTCGCACCGGATGCAGGACTACCAGCTTTAACGATTCCAATGGGTTTCTGGCGGGAACATTTACCAGCGGGCCTACAATTTGTGGGAAGGCCATATTCCGAAGGAGCGCTCATAGAAATGGCCTACTCTTTTGAGCAGGCAACTCACTACCGTCGCCCTCCAGCTGGCTATGCTGAGTTAAATCAATGAAAACACCCGGTGTTTAACTGATTTTGTTTTTCCGTTTTTAGATGGTGGCGTTGAATCACATGAGCTGGGAAAAAGAAATTCAAGAAATAGAGAAACGCAAACAACTCGCACTTTTACAAGGTGGTGAGTCCGCAACAGCGAAACAACATAAAAAAGGGCGACTCACAATACGCGAGAGAATCTCTGCTTTAGTCGACCCTGGCAGCTTTGAGGAACTTGGCCTTGCTTCCGGAGCAGCGAGTACCGATGCATCTGGCAGCCTGACAAGCTTTGAGCCAGCAAACTTTCTTGTAGGGTTCGGTAAAGTTGATGGACGAAGGATTGTTGTTGGAGGCGAAGATTTCACAATGAAGGGAGGGTCTCCGTCCACAGCAGGCTTGCGAAAAAGCATTTATGCGGAAGACCTCGCGCTTCAATATAAAGTGCCTCTAGTCAGGCTTCATGAAGGAGCAGGCGGAAGTGTTGGGGGCAGTAGTGGGAAGGCTACTAGCACATCAGACCCGGTGTACTCACCACCAAGATTTCGATCTGTGGCTAAAGCAATGGGAACGGTTCCGGTCGCTACCGCTGCTCTTGGGGCAGTAGCAGGATTACCTGCTGGCCGGCTAGTTGCATCACACTTTTCCGTGATGTCTAAGGCAACAGCGCAAATATTAACAGCGGGTCCGGCGGTAGTCGCGCGCGCGATGGGTGAACAAAAAAGTAAAGAAGAGCTCGGCGGCTGGAAGGTGCATACGAAGAACGGCACGGTGGATAATGGTGCGGAAGATGAGATAGCGTGTCTGAATGAAATCAAAAAATTTCTGTCCTACATGCCTAATAACATACATGAACTAGCCCCCAGGTTGAATTGTGACGACCCCATAGACCGTAAAGATCCAACGCTAAGCACCATAGTTCCTCGGGATCGAAGGAAGTCTTTCGATATGCGACTAATTATTAATAGAATTGTAGACCACAGTAGCTTTTTTGAGATTGGAGCCGGCTACGGCCGATCCCAAATCACAGGTCTTGCAAGGCTAAATGGACAACCAGTTGGTATCTGGGCGAACGATTGCAAGTTTCTCGCTGGTTCAATGACGGCAGATGGTGCTGACAAGGCACGCCGGTTTATGGAATTATGCGAATTGTTCAGTCTCCCCATAGTTGCTCTGGTCGATGAACCAGGTTTCATGATTGGTAGTCAGGCTGAAAAAGAGTCCACGATAAGGCGCGGTACCGCGGCAGTGCTTACCGCAGCAATGTCGACTGTTCCGTGGGCTTCCGTTATGATCCGACGGTCTTTTGGTGTTGCTCAAGCTGCACACTATGGGCCAGACGGCTATGTGATCGCTTGGCCATCTGCTGAAAGTGGGCCATTACCGGTAGAAGGGGGAGTAGCTGTAGCTTTTCAAAAAGAAATAGCGGCAGCGCCAGACCCTGAGGCCAGGCGTCGCGAATTAGAGCAGGAATTCTCTGCCAGGCAATCACCCTTTCCAAGATCAGAATCATTTGGTGTCCATGACATTATAAATCCGGCAGAAACTAGACCTGAACTTTGTCGTTGGATCGATAGAGTTGCAGCACTTCTTCCGGCTCTCTTGGGCTCCGCGCAATTTCATATACGACCTTAACAATCTATTCTGGATTTGAAAGTATGACCAAAATCGCGCTAGAAACTGCTGGAAGTGTATGGAAGGTCCTAGTTAACGTCGGAGATTTTGTGAATGTTGGAACAACCATGTTCGTCCTTGAGGTTATGAAGATGGAAGTTTCCTATGAGGCTCCCAGAGAGGGAACGATCACTGCCATACACATCAAAGAAGGCGACATCGTTGAGGAAGAGCAAATCGCAGTCGAGATCGAAGAT
>MDTD01017017.1_pt1 | contig 21331 bp, 16 predicted proteins | sample 811221 | NCBI WGS metagenome assembly MDTD01 (sample SAMN05326646, study PRJNA326480) | marine metagenome | isolation source: seawater | place: Pacific Ocean: South West | collected 2011
AGGGGGTGTAATGGGGTTGGTACGGTCGGCTGCTTTGGAGTTTGCGGGCGATGGGATCCGCGTCAATGGGATAGCACCTGGCGTTATTCGCTCTGCCCAGACTTTAGATCCGGTTAATTCCCTGGGTGAGGAAGGTTTAGTCGCTTTCGCGCAAACAGTTCCTTTAGGTCGCGTTGGAGACCCTGAAGATATTGCTGACGTGGCAGTTTTTCTGCTCTCTGACAGCGCGCGGTATCTCACTGGTCAGGTGCTGTCCGTAGATGGAGGCACCACAATAAGCCTGTAATCTGACTAGGGGGTTGGGCGGGGTGCGATCGATAGGACAAAAAATCAGGGCAAAAAAAAGCGGGGCTTAGCCCCGCCTTTCTATTGGAACCACTCAGAAGCTGTAAGAGACTTCAACGCCGACGCGTCTCTGTGTGCCCGGCGCTACAAAAGCTCCGCCGAACTCAGGTGCGAGAATGACTTCGGCGACAAACTCCTCGTCTGTTAAGTTGCGAGCAAATGCCGTTACGCTCCAATTGTCAGCTCTTAGACCCAATCGTAAGTTGGTTAGGCCATATCCGTTGACCATGGTGCCGCCTTGGCCATTGGTTTGCCCATAGTTTGCAGGCGGGCCTCCAAATAGGGTCGCTGGCAAGACATCATCCTGCACGGTGTGGTACCACGTGTCGCCCTGATAGGAGTACTCCAAGCGTCCAAACAACTCGAGGTTGCCGAGCGGCAAAGTGTACTGAATCGCCGCGTTGGCAGTGAACTCAGGGTTGTTGGGCACCTCGTTCCCCGCTGTATAGGGGCGGAGGTTGTTGACATCAATCTCACCGTCGACCTCTGAATATCCCGCATCAATTCGGAGATTGTCTGTCACTGCCCAAGCTGCGCTGAGCTCAAAACCGCTGAGTGAGACTTCATCGATATTCTCCGCAGTTCTCAGCAGTCCGAAGGGACCCACAAAGAATTCGAAGAATTGCATGTCGTCGACGTCGGTTTGGAAAATGGCGCCGTTCAAGGTTAAATTGCCGTTCAGAAGCGTTGAACGGAAGCCCAGCTCGAGGGACTCGGAGGTCTCCTTGCGGATAACGTCAGGAGGAGCCACTAAGGCACCACCGTTCTGAACTAAATAATAGTCAACGATTTGGTTTGCGCCCGAGTTGTTAAACCCGCCTGCCTTGAAGCCAACCCCCCAGCTACCGTAGATGGTGGAATCGTCACTGATGTCCCATGTGAGACTGACTTTTGGTTGGAGCTGATCAAACGTCTTGGTGTTCCCAGGAATCCGCTCGCTCACCGTGAAATCATTGAAGTTTACAAATCCAGGGTTGAGCGGCGAGCCGCTTAATGGCTGGCCGTTGAGCGTACACTGACCACCACAATAATCGATGTAGTTTGTGAGAGCGCCATCTGCTGGAGAGGGCACCCCATTGGTTACGTCGCGCTTCTCGCTGTCGTAACGCAGTGCGAGCGACAGCTCAAACGCTTCTGTAATATCGTAGTTCATCGACCCGTAAATCGCGAAGACTTGCGTGTCAAAGGTGTCATTAACCATCGCGTCTGTGAATTCGCTGTAAATATTGCGCCTCACGCCGCTTGCTGCGTTCGGCCAGTTACTGCCGTCATCACGCTGCTGTGTGACCGCTTGGTAACGCTCTATCTCTAGGAAATAAACGCCTGTTTGCCATCGCAAACGTTGATCCGCGGGAGAGGTCAGCTGCATCTGCATACTAAAATCTTTCTGGAATCGCTCCTGATATTGAAAGCCGTCACAAGTGGTCGGGCTGTAGGGGGGTAGGACTTGAGCCCCCGGTGCAGAACCAAAAATAAAGGTCGGAGCAGGCAGAGCGGTTACACCACCGGGCACATTCGGCGTATAGGAGGGCGTGAGGGCGTCCAAAGAGTTAATGCACGCCGCAGTGCCGCCATAAAAACCAAACGCTCCAGATGTACCGTCTGCGATGAAGGTGTCCTCAGTATCACTGTAGAACGCCCATGCACTCATCGTAGCCCAATCCATCTCGAAATCTGCTTTGATACTCACCTCAAGAACGTCTTGCTCGTTCACTGGTCGAACGTTCCCAGCGAATATAAATTCATGGGTGTTAACGTCTTGGTAGAACGATTCTGATCCGGGTGTTCCAAAGGGAACGAAAGGTGGCAATTCGAAGGCGGCGTTAAAGGTAATCGCTGCGGCTTCTGATTTGCCGTATCGGATTTTCGTATCAATTGAAAGATCATCGCGCGGGTCCATCACGATTCTGCCCGACACCGCATAGTTTTCGGAGTCGTCTACGACGCTGTCGTCCAGAAAGGAGTTGTAATAGAACCCATCTGTGGTGCGGTAATCTACCGTCAGTCTGCCCGCAGTGTTCTCGCCCAACGAACCAGAGACTGTGGCCAATCCGGTATAGGTGCTGTCCTCCGCAAATCCAGCGCGAACCTCCGCCTCAAACTCCTGCGTCGGCTTTTTCGTCGACATGATTATCGCACCAGCCGCCGCAGAACGACCATATAGGGCGCCTTGGGGCCCCTTCAAAATTTCGATCTGCTCTAAATCGGCATATTCTCGATTGAAAGCGTAGGTGTTGATGTAAAGAATGCCATCAATGATCAGGGCGAAGTTTGTTTCCGCATCTCGCGCGCCATTCATTCCCCGAATAGACACGGATGAGTCGCCGGTTTCCACCGTGTTAACGAAACTTACGCCGGGCGTTTGCGAGATGAAGTCTTCCGCTCGCTGGATACCCATATCGTTAATTTGGCCTGCCGTGAAAGCGGTCACAGTGCTTGGTACGTCTTGCAACGATTCCGCGCGCGCACGGGCGGTTACAACGACTTCTTCCAACTGCGCAGACGCAATTGAGGGAAGAAGCAGGGCCGATGTAGATAGCGCGGCAGACACAGCCGCAGTCAGTGGGAGAGTGGCCAGTGCCTGACGGCGTCGGCTGAGTGGGGTGCTCCTCATGGGTAGCCTCCTTCTGTGAGACCTTTTAACAGGTCATGATTTCGGGTGTTTACCGTGTTTCCGCAGCTTCAGATCAGCCGCAAACCATTGGGTAACACCTTGTTGTCCGGACATTAAACTATAACCCGTCCAATATCGCTTTGCGATCGGCTTCGGTCAAGTCCAGTTCGTCAAGAATTTGGGCTGTTTGCTCGCCCATTGCGGGTAATTGTGTATTGATCTGAGCGGGCTCCGCGGCAAATTTGATCGCTGACCCGATGTGGTCATTCCCGTCGGCGTCGGAAAATCGCATACTTCGCTCTAATACGTGCTCGGACTGCCACGCTTCGTGTAGCGATACAACCGAGCTCCAGCAGATATCCCGACCCGCGAACCATTGTTCCCAATCGCTTCTAGAGCGGGTGCGGAAGGTATCTCGCAGGAAGGCGATGGCTTCCCAATGACCCTTGCCCGCGGGGCCCGTTACTGCGGGGATGAAGTCGGCTCTGCCCAAGCCCTCGAAAAGTGCTTCGACGAATTTGTGCTCGCCGCCGCCGAGTGCCAAATAGTGGCCATCACCGGTCTCGTAAACGTTGAGCATGGCGTTACCGCCGTGCGTGCGCTCATTGAGTCGTTCGGGCGCCTGATCACCGCCAAATACCGGGCCCATGATGTTGGGGCTGGCGGCCAGGACTGATTCGAACATGCTGATATCGACAAAATCACCTTTACCCGTTTGGTGACGCCGATTGAGCGCCATCAAAATGCCAGACAGCGCTAGATATGAAGACAGCATATCGGCTATCGGAACACCGATAATGGCCGGCCCTGAGTCTCCCTCAGGGGATCGCGTCACATCGAGAATGCCCGCCGCTGCCACCGTGGCGGTGTCGTGGGCGGGGCGGTCGCGCCATGGCCCCGTCTGCCCAAATGCCGAGATAGAGCAGTAGATAAGGCCGGGGTTATCTGCAGATAGCGATGCGTAATCAATTCCCAGGCGCTGCGCGACGCCGGGCCGGAACGCTTCAACGACCACGTCAACCTTGCGCGCGAGAGCGAGGAGGGCGGCCTTGCCTGCCTCTGTCTTCAGGTCAAGGGCAATGCTCTCTTTGCCGCGTTGAGTATTGCGAAACATCACCGTTTCGCCGCCTTGCTGCCACGGGAATGCCGCTGCAGACCGTGTTGGCTCCGGCGCTCGTGGGTTCTCCACTTTAATGACCCGCGCGCCGTGGTCAGCCATTAACTGTGTGGCAGCCGGCCCTGGCAGGAACAGCGATAGATCCAGAACGGTGAGCCCTTCGAGTTTCATAAGGGAGGCCTGTTTAGCAGGTCACGCCGTCTTCGCTGAGTCCGGTGAGATCCTCCTCGGAGAGGCCCAGCAGGTCGCCCAAGATTTCGGCGTTGTGCTGGCCGATTTTCGCACCGGGCCAATCGGTGCGTCCCGGCGTATCGGAGAGCTTGGGCATAATCGCCGGGACTTTCAGCGGCTCGCCATCAATCTCGACTGTCTCGAACATGCCGCGCGCGATGTAGTGCGGATCAGTCATCATGTCTTGGACACTATAAATAGGGCCAACCGGCACTCTCGCTGCCTCCAGCTTGCTGATAATTTCAGCGGACGTGTGCTCGCTGCACCACTTGGCCAAGGCGTCATCAATTTTTTGCTCATGAACCACTCGCCCTTGGTTGTGCTCTAGCTCCGGGTCATTCGCCATGTCCTCGCGGCCCGCTTCGGTCATCAGGCGCTTAAAGATGGAATCGCCGTTGCCGCCGATAACCACATGCTTATCGTCTGAGCAAAGGTAGGTGTTGGTGGGAACGATTCCTGTAATCGTGGTGCCTGACGGCTCGCGGACGACGCCGGCGCCGTCGAACTCGGGGACAATACCCTCCAGGAGGTTAAAGATTGATTCATACAGGGCGACATCGACCACCTGACCCTTCCCGCTCTTGTTACGCTCGATAATGGCAAAGGCCACGCCCAGCGCCGCATGGATTGCGGCGACGGTATCGCCCAGTGAGATATTGGGTCGCACCGGAGCCTTGCCCGGCTCTCCATTAATGTAGCGAAAGCCTCCGTAGCCCTCGGTAACCGAGGCATAACCTGGCTTTTCCGAGAACGGTCCGCTTTGTCCGTAGCCTGAGATGCGCGCATAGATGATGCCGGGGTTTTGCGCTTTGACTTGATCAGGTCCCAGGCCCCAGCTCTCCATGGCGCCGGGCCGGAAATTCTCGATTACGACATCGGCTTTGGTGAGCAAATCGAATGCCAGTTGGCGGCCTTTCTCGGACTTAAGGTCGAGGGTCACACTTTTTTTGTTGCGGGCGAGGGAGTGGTACCAGAGCGACATGCCGTTGCGGACCTCTCGCCACTGTCTAATGGGGTCCCCGGTGGGCGGCTCGACTTTAATGACCTCTGCACCAAAATAGCCCAGAACCGTGCCGGCGAAAGGGCCCGCCAATAGCTGCCCAAGCTCTATGACGCGAAGACCTTCCAAGGGCCGCGGTTGTGACATGCGATGCTCCTAGCCTGATTTTAGTGACCTGACCCCTGATAGTACGGACATTTGATTTCTATGTGAACGTCAATAGCCGAATCATCGTGAGAGTTGGGGTCGTGGTCGCGCCGAGGTGTTTTGTCAAGGGGGTAGCTGTAGCGACCGATTACCTAACCGATTGGGTTAGCTGAAACGCGTATCAATTTTTCGAACACGCACTGTTGCAATTAATAATCATTATCATTATCATCCTTCATGAGAATGAGTGTTATTAACATAACAGCGGTCTGACTGAATCACTGCTCCGGTCTTCAGTAAGGCTGAAGCGCTCGGACTGATTCAGTCCGGACAAAATTACGGCTCGCTATGAGCATTGCATTAAGGGGTTAGTCTTGAAATCTATCAATCAGAATTTTGTTGCCGGAATAGCGGTAATGTTCGTGCTGTTGGGTTTGGCCGCGTGTTCGTCGAGCGATGACTACACGCCTCCGCCAGTGGTTGACACTACTCCGCCCGACTCTGACGGCGATGGAGTGGCGGATGATGATGACGCTTTCCCAGATGATCCGAATGAGGATACCGATACAGACGGTGATGGCGTAGGCGATAACAGCGATAATTGCCTCGAGACGGAGAACGCAGGACAAGAGGACAGCGACGCTAACGGTGCCGGCGATGCATGTGATGCAATGCCATTAGTGTATTCAGCTGAAGGCAAGCTGAATGGCGGGTCCGCCGACGGAGTCAGTTACACAGGCCAGACCGCTCGGTTGGTGCTGCAGCAGAAACTGACGGACTTTATGGTGGATATCGTCGAGCAGGAGGGCGAGGCAACAGCCATTTACGAAGGTATGAGGTTCTACGTCACTGGAGAAGGCGCTGACTTTGAGCCTCATGGTTTTACAACCAAGGGCGGCGATCCGGTGATCCCCGGACCGACCTATGGCGACATCAGCTCTGGTAAAAACCTGAACGGTAAGATAGCTGGGGGTAGCAAAGCCGGCACAGGAGAGACAGGCAAGCTGATCAACGACGAATTCTTCGGTTGGAAGGCCGGTCTGGGCACCGATCCGAGGCCCATCGATTTGGTTGATCTGTGGATGGAGCAGTTTGCGGCTGAAGCCTCGGACGGAGTGGATCCAACAATCACAATCGCAGACGGGTCTCAGGTTAATATTGCAACTCCGATGATCTCCAAAGAGGGAGTCCATTATCGGCAGTTGATCCAAAAGTTTCTGTCAGTGGCAGTAAACTTTTCGCAGGGCACAAACGACTATCTACTCACTGATTTTGGTTCAGCCCTTGGCCCCTATAAGGATAAGACGTATTCCAGCGCCGCTCACAAATTCGATGAGGGCTTTGGTTACTACGGCGCCTCTCGAGATATGAACGATTACACGGATGACGAAGCGGCCGGAAAAGGCGGCCGTGCCGAGTATGGCAGCGGCTACTACGACTCAAACGGAGACGGACTGATTGACCTAAGAAGTGAGTTCGTATTTGGTCACGCCCAGAATTGTGCCAAACGAGATCGCTTGAAGGATCCCGACGGGAACCCCTACACCGATTTCACCAAGGAAGCGATGGATGCGTTCATGATTGGCCGCAGAATTCTGCAAAATGCTGAGGAGGCTGGTGAGCTTACGGAAGCGGCCAATGATGCTCTGCAAGCACAGATTAAGATCGCTGCTGTGACCTGGGAGAAGTGCATCGCTGCGACTGCTGTGCATTACATCAACGACGTGACTATCGATATGGGAGAGTTCTCCAACGGAGCATTTGCCGACAGGAGCAACTTTGTAAACTTGACCAAGCACTGGGGCGAAATGAAAGGTTTTGCTTTAGGGCTTCAGTTTAGTGCGCTGTCTCCTTTTAGGGATGGGTCCACCGGCAAATCAGTCACTGATCTTAAAAGGGCGCTTGATCTCATGGGCGATGCCCCGATGATGCCCGACGGCTCACAAAATGGCCAACCTACTACTGCCGCGTCTGCTGACGCAGCGGTCGCTGGATACCTTAGCGATCTGCAGGAGGCTAGGACTATCTTGTCGGAGGCTTACGGCTTCAACCCTGATGCGGTCGCCATTTGGTAATGATATTCGTTACCATTACGCAAGATTAAATGAAGCGCCGCTCTGCGGCGTTTTCATTTTTGGGGCTAGGAGCAGTGCCTACGCGGCGGTGCTCGTTGGTTCCTCTACCCGTTCGTTACGATTACTGAGTTTAGATGGGGGACGATTATGAGATTCTTGGTATTAGCTATCGCCTTGACCGGGCTTTTCTCTGATGGGGCACACGCGAGCGTTGCGAGCCTTTTCCAGGCGCTATTGAACAGCGCCATGACTATGGACAGCGCCAAGGACGACAACGATAACTCAATCTCAGAACCGGAACCGGGTGGCAATGGGTCTGGCTCCACGGGTGGCGCCGAGTCGGGTTACGAAGAGTGCATGGCGTCTGTAACGGGGTCCTATGATACCCGATGTATGTTGACAGCATTAGTCGACGAAATCGTGATCCCAAACTACGCTGATTTGGCGAGTCAGTCAGCTACCTTTTCATCACAAGATGGTCCTCTCGGCACCTACTGTTCGGCAATATCTGCGGGTGATGAGAGTGAGGCGTTTAGCAATGCCGAGTCTGCGTACAGAGGACTGGTCGATGCGGTTCAAAGGTCGGAGATGCACGCGATTGGTCCAGCAGCTGACAACGCATTCTCTCTCCAATACCGACTAAATTCCTACATGGGAGGCGCCATCAGTACTTGCGGAATAGACAGCATTGCTGCTAGCAGTAATGTCGATATCAGCGCACGCCCCTCCAGCACTCGTGGAATTAGGGCGCTGGACTACCTGCTTTTCAACACTGAGCTTGATCATACCTGCGCGTCGCAAGTTACAGCGACCCAGGGTTGGAATGATCTAACACAGTCTGAACGTAAGGCTCTCCGTTGCGATGCAGCGATGCTCGTTGCCTCAGATATTTCAGATGCAGCCTCCAGCATACACAGTGCCTGGCAAAAAACGGATGGAAACTACCGGGCCGTTTTCTTGGAGGAATCCAATACGTTCCAGAGCTTGCAGGCTACAACAGACAGCATGTTTTACCTTGAGAAAGGCACCAAGGACGCGAAGCTTGGTATGCCCTTGGGAATTATCGCCGCTTGCCCAGATTTGACGTGTCCTGAATTTGTGGAGGCGCCATACAGCGGGAATTCCCTGCAAAACGTTATAACTAATCTGGAAATTTGGTCGGAGATGTTCGCCTCGAATGCGGAAACTGGATTTGACGCGCACATTGAGAACGAGGGGTGGCCTGAAGTTTCTCAGGAGTTCAAATCTAATCTCGCCAAGGCCCTAGAACTTGCTAACAGCATTGATGAGTCAATTGCATCGCAGGTCGGTGAAATAGAAACTGAATCTCAGGAGACTGAATGCACGAATGCCTTCAGCAATCCGGACACTACATCGGATGCATTTCCAATGTGTACACTTTATGGGCTCGTCAAAAGAGTCGTTGATAGTTTGAAGATTGACTTTGTGACTATCGTAAACGTGGAGGTACCTGGCGGCTCCCAGTCGGATAATGATTGATGTTTGCGTCTGCCCGTAAGTTTGCACAACTCTGGGTCGGCATTTCCATAGTCTGCTGCTCTTATGCGTCCTACGGAGAGCTTACCGATCCTGATCCATTTCTATTAGAAGAGATACTTATCATTGGAAGCAAGTCTGCTGCCAGGGAGGTATCAGGCTCAGCCAGCTTTCTGGATGAGACGGATCTTGACCGGTTCGACCAAGTAGATCTTCGCAAAGTGCTAAATCAGGTTGCCGGTGTTTATATTCGCGAGGAAGATGGCTTTGGCTTGAGGCCAAATATCGGGATTCGGGGCGCTGCGGCGGAGCGCAGTCAGAAAGTGACTCTCATGAGAGACGGGGTGTTAATAACTCCCGCGCCGTACTCTGCGCCTGCTGCTTATTATGTCCCGAATGTCAGCCGTATAGGCAGCGTAGAGGTTTTAAAGGGACCCTCCGCCACGGCTTATGGTCCACACACTGTTGGTGGCGCAATTAATTTTGGGTCTCTGCCACTGCCGGTCACAAGATCGGAAGGGTTTGTAGATCTCAGCGCTGGATCTGACGGTTTCTACAAGTTGCAAGGCTCCTATGGTGGAAATTCGGGCGACTTTGGGTTCTTGGTTGATGCCCTAAGTTATGGAGCAGATGGGTTTAAATACATTGACGAGATTGACGGAGACACGGGCTTCGAACGGAATGACATCGGTTTAAAGATGTCCTATGTGGCCCCAGAGTCGCGTTTTGATCACCGCGTGACATTGCTGGTGGAGGCCGGAGATGAGGATGCTGATGAAACGTACTTAGGTTTAACAGACGACGATTTCAGGATCACTCCAAATCGTAGATACGCCGCGTCGCAGCTCGCTAAGTTCAGATCTCAGCATTACAATTTCGTCCTAAATTACAACGCTTCACTCGGCGAGTTTAACTCCACCAATATAAAGGTCTATTGGAATAAATTTGATCGGTCTTGGAATAAGCTGGATCGGTTTTGGCGTGGGCCTGCCTTGCAACGCATCTTTAAGGCACCAGAGCAATACCAGACCTATTACGCAGTTCTGACGGGGGCGCGAGATTCGTCTGGATCGCCTGACCAAACGTTGGACGTGACCAATAACCACCGAAAGTACTTGAGCTACGGTTTTCAGTGGACGGTAAGTGATTCGCGGGAAGTCTGGGGTATGGGTTTGGATAGCTCCTTTGGACTTCGATATCACACTGACCAAGTGAAGAGAAATCATGAGCCCATTACCTATCTAATGGTTGACTACAGAATGGTGCCAGACAATATTCCCAGGACAGCGAAGACACGGAATAAAGCCACAACCGATGCCTACGCGGGCTACGTTACATCCAAGTTGTCCTTGGGGCCTGCGTCTATAACACTGGGCATTAGGCACGAGGATATTGAAGGGGAGGTGTTGAATTACCTCGATGATTCACTGAAGGGACAAAGTCAGAAGCTTACTGCCGCTTCAGTGAGCGGTATTTGGCAAATGACTGACGCGTTCTCCGTCTTTTTGGGGGCGTACGAAGGATTTTCACCTGCTGGCCCCGCCTCAGGCGCAGACCATGAGGAGAGCCTCAACTTTGAAGCTGGTCTTCGCTATGCATCCAACCGCTTCGAGGGTTCTTTAACGGGGTTCCGTAGCGATTATGATAATTTGATAGGTAGGTGTCGCGTAAGTGACCCAAATTGCACGCCTGGGTCAGAATTCAACGGAGGAGAAGTTGAGATAGCTGGCCTTGAGGTATCCTTGTTGCATACCTTGTCGCTCAGTGATTTCAGTAGATTGGAGTGGGCGCTCTCGTATACATATACAGAGTCAGAATTTGGACAGACCTTTTTGTCCGGATTCTCTCAATGGGGCTTGGTTAGGGAAGGTGATGAGGTACCCTACATTCCTGAGCATATTGGGAACGCTCGCGTCAGCTATTTTAGAAACAAGTGGGGTATTGAGGGCGCCTTGGACTTTCAATCAGAGATGAGAGAAGTTCCCGGCATGGGAGATATTGCGGAGGACTTGCATGCTGATGATTTCACAACCTTGGATCTTACAATTTCTCATCAGACAACCGAGGCGCTCACGCTCCAAATGATGCTATTGAATGCCTTAGATAAGGCAGCGATCGTCTCGCATAGACCTTTTGGCGCAAGACCTAACCGGCCTAGGTCGCTTGTTGCCCGCATAAAATATCAGTTCTGATTAATGTTTGGTCTCGAAGCACTAGGAGCTGGTTTTTTTGACGCGATGTTTGTCGTGGCAGACCCCGGCAAAAGGCTTTACTGGTTGCATGTGTTGAGCGCTGCACTGCTCGCTTTGATCTATTGCCAGTGTACCGCCAGAGGTTCGTCAATTCACGATCTGGCCTCAAGTGTGTTCGACAGCGCTTACTGGTGGAATCGTTCAACGAAGCTTGATTACGGTTTGTTTGCGTTGAACAACTTTTTAAAAGTGGCGATGTTCGCACCGGTGCTAGGGGGCCAGGTAGCAGTCTCACTCGTCGTCACTAAGTTTCTGCACTTCAACGTTGCTGAAAGCCACTTAGTCGTCTGGCCGCCCATTGCGATTACTGTTGCCTTCACCGCGATAGCGTTTTTATTTGATGATTTTATGCGGTTTGTCGTGCACTGGTGCATGCACAGAGTCCCATTTCTATGGCACTTTCATAGCTTGCACCACACGGCGACAACCCTTACGCCGTTTACCGTTCACCGAACCCACCCGCTGGAGAGTTTTATTAACTCCAGTCGCGCTATGCTGTCCCTCGGTATAGTGTCTGGAGTTTTTGTGTGGCTTTTTGGTCATGGCCTTCAAGTTTGGGACATTTTGGGAGTGAACGCGCTTGGGTTCGTGATGACTTTAGCCGGTTCGAATCTCAGGCATAGTCACATACCTTTACATTTTGGCGTGGCCGAGAGCTTGTTGATTAGCCCTGCCCAACACCAACTACATCACTCAGTTGATCACGAGCATCCTAACCTCGGCTCGTTCCTTTCCTGTTGGGACCGTTTGTGTGGCAGTTGGATGGCTGGCAGAGAAGCCAAGGACTTGCGTTTCGGCCTTTCGACTAGCGGGCTGGAGACTTTAGATAACGGCTATTGCAAAGAAGCGCCACGTGCTTCTCCAATTTGATATACGCAGAGTAAGATCGACCGCACGTTGCGTTGTCACACTGGCCCGTCAGCCTTCATGGTAGTCTGCAAGTAGTTTTGTTCCCCGACGCGACCTAAAAGAGAAAGTTGCGTTTCTAGCCAATCCACGTGTTCCTCTTCGGCCTTAAGGATGCCCTTTGCAAGATCACGTGATACAAAGTCCTTTTCATTTTCACAGCACTCGATCGTAGAGATAAGGTCGGCGTGCGCGACATGCTCAAGTTGCAAGTCAGATTCCAGCATCTCCCTCGGCGATTCGCCAATGCGCAATTGACCCAAATCTTGAAGATTTGGAATGCCCTCAAGAAAGAGAATGCGCTCGACGAGGGCATCGGCGTGCCTCATTTCGTCGATCGACTCGGAGTACTCGTGCTCTGCTAGTTCAGTCAGTCCCCAGTCCTTAAACATCTTTGAGTGCAGAAAGTACTGGTTAATCGCTACGAGTTCATTGTAAAGAATTTTGTTCAGATTCTTGAGGACCTCGGGATGACCTTTCATAGTTTCTCCTCCTCACAGAAAACTGGATGGGAATGACTATACAAAATTCTGCAAGCAGATGGAAAATAAATTATTGATTTTGCTTGTAAAAATGGTAATGAGAAGTATTCGTATTCTCAAGCAGAGGCGAGCAGTGCCAAGGACGCAGACGTTTGCCTCGGTAGCAGCCCATCACAGGCGTCTTGGACCACTTTTGTAGCCTGTAGCAGGCACTTGCCGCACTGAGTAGAGCAACCTGTACTACGGATGACTTCGTCGACCGATCTTGCGCCTGCGCATACTTCGTCACGGATGACGCGCTCAGTGACCCCTTTGCAAATACAGATGTACATAGCTCGACGCTATTGGTAGTGAGAATGATTGTCAATAAGCTTATTGAGCGGTCCGGGAATAGTCGATAGCGATTAAAATCCAGTCGGCAAGGCCTCCGGGTGTCTCAAGCTGAATTTTGCTCCCCACGGGTTTGCCAAGTAATGCGTGCCCCAGGGGAGAATCGCACGATATTTTTCTCTGGCTTATGTCGATTTCGTCTGGACCGACAATCCGCCACCGCTCCTCCTCACCAACCTTGTTCTCAAGAGTGATCCAGGCGCCGAACCATACTCTATTGCGATCACCTAACGGTTCGCTCACCACGGTCACCGCATCAAGGCGTTTTCGCAAAAATCGCACGCGTGAGTCAATTTCTCGCAGTCGTCTCTTTCCGTAAATGTAATCACCATTCTCTGAGCGATCCCCGTTGGCTGCTGCGGCCGAGACAGCTTTGGTAACCTCAGGTCTTTCGATTTTCCAAAGCGCGTGCAACTCTGCACGCAGCGCTTGCTCACCTTCGGGGGTGATATAAGGGGATCCTGCTGGGCGAGAGGGTCTATACCGGGTCATATTCGAAGTTTAGGTGCTGCGGAGCAAGTGTGAAATGCCCTCAGCAATCGATAGTACAATCTTGCGCGATCAGCCTGTGCTTTGCCGCAATGTTAATATCGCCAAAGCGCCCCCGTAGTTTGTTTGCCGCGTTGTTAAACGCGCCAGCGTATAATCATGGCCAATGACCTTTAAGCCCAAAACAATTGTGTTACCCCGCGCCACGATCACTGAACGCGCGCGTTGTACCACAGTGTTTCTTTTGACCGTTTGCTGCGGCGCAGCACCCCCGGTCGTGGCGGAAAGCATGGGGAACCCCGAACCATGCCTTGCACTTCAAGGAAACCGGGTGCAGGGGGGCATGTTGTGGGGGCAAACTTCGCCGACAGCAGAAATTCGTTTTGATGATAAGCCTGTACCGGTGTTACCCGATGGCCAGTTTTTGTTAGGCCTAGGGCGCGATGCGCCCGCCAATGTTGAGTTGGTCGTGGTAGCCGAGAAAGCTTGCGCGCAAACGGTGGCAGTAGCCCGCCGCAACTACCGCGTGCAAAGGATTGAGGGGGTGCCCCAGCAAACCGTAACGCCCAGCGATGCGCACCTTGAGCGCATCCGCGTAGAGAGGCAAAAGGTGCGTCTCGCCAAAGCGCGCCGATTGTCGCGCACTGACGGTCTATTGGCAGTGCAGCAGGGTTTTGTCTGGCCGGTAACAGGTCGCATCAGCGGTGTGTATGGGAGTCAGCGCATTTACAACGGAACCCATGGGACACCGCATTACGGCGTGGACATTGCGCGACCTGAGGGCACACCGGTTCTCGCACCCGCTGCGGGAGAGGTCACCTTGGCGGAACCGGATTTGTTCTACTCCGGTGGGACCGTTATTCTGGATCATGGTTATGGGTTTTCGTCGTCCTTTTTGCACCTTAGCGAGGTGCATGTATCCTTGGGGGATCTTTTGTCTGCCGGTGATCTAATCGGTGCTATTGGCGCGACTGGGAGGGCGACCGGGCCGCACCTCGATTGGCGGATGAGCTGGTTCAGTCAGCGCATTGATCCGCAGTTACTGGTTCCCCCAATGCCTGAATAAGCGGTGTGCCGCTCGGAGGTGCTGCTTGGCGGTGCTCTGAGCATCCGGAGGGCTTATACTCTGCGTTTTGGCTCGAGAGAGATTCTGTGCTAGACCCCAAGTTACTTAACATTTTGGTGTGCCCGGTCAGCAAAGCACCGCTTGTTTATGACGAAGACAAGCAAGAGCTGCTATGTAAAGCGAGCGGTCTTGCCTATCCTGTGCGTGATGGCATTCCCGTGATGTTGGAGGAAGAGGCCCGCGCTTTGACCACGGACGAGAAGCTGGACTAGGGACGCCCGATGGCAGACACCATTTTTGGTAAGATCACGCGCGGCGAGATCCCAACAGAGTTCCTATACCAGGACGAGCACTGCATCGTGATTCGCGACATCCAGCCGCAAGCCCCGACACACGTGCTAATTATTCCACGGAAGCCGATCCCACGCTTAGTGGACTCGCTGCCCGAGGACCAAACCCTACTTGGGCACTTGTTATTGGTCGCAGGCAAAGTGGCTGATCAGTTGGGAGTGGGCGATGCATTTCGACTCGTCATCAACAATGGTGAAGGCGGTGGGCAAACTGTATTCCACCTTCACCTACATATTCTTGCTGGCCGCGACATGGCCGAATGCCAACTCGTCTCGGACTTGAACTGAGCCTCCTGGCCAGAAAATCGCACGCCTAGAGAGACATTTCATGAAGACCGCCGATATTCGCGAAGCATTTCTCGCCTATTTTGAGTCACAGGCCCATACGCGCGTGGACTCGAGTTCTCTGGTGCCCACAGACGACCCAACTTTGCTCTTCACCAATGCTGGCATGAATCAGTTCAAAGAAACCTTTTTGGGCTTGGAGCAGAGGCCTTATCAGCGGGCTGTGACGGCACAGAAATGTGTGCGTGCCGGCGGGAAGCATAATGATTTGGAGAACGTTGGTTACACCGCTCGCCACCATACGTTTTTTGAAATGTTGGGTAACTTTAGCTTCGGCGATTACTTCAAGCGCGAGGCGATTCGATTTGCCTGGCAGTTCTTGACCGAAACATTGCGTCTGCCGCCTGAGCGGTTATGGGTAACTGTCCACATCAGTGATGACGAGGCGGCAAATATATGGATAGATGAAATTGGCTTTGATCCTGCCAGACTTTCGCGACTCGATGAGGACAACTTCTGGCAAATGGGCGATACGGGCCCCTGCGGACCCTGTTCAGAGGTCTTTTATGACCATGGGCCCGATGTGCCTGGCGGCCCGCCGGGGAGTAAAGACGATGATCTCGACCGTTACATCGAGATCTGGAATTTGGTGTTTATGCAGTTCAACCGCGATGCGCAAGGGGAGCTCCATCCTCTGCCTGCGCCATCGGTCGATACCGGCATGGGACTTGAGCGTATTGCGGCGGTGCTGCAACACGTCCATTCTAACTATGAAATCGATTTGTTTACGGCGCTCATTGCCGCGGTAGCAAAGCAACTGGGCACCGCGAATACTGAAGACAAATCACTTCGAGTGATTGCTGATCATTTGAGATCAACAGCTTTTCTGATTGCAGACGGGGTGCTGCCGGGTAACGAGGGCCGTGGATATGTTCTGCGGCGTATCATTCGTCGCGCCATCCGCCATGGCAACAAGCTGGGTGCGCAGGGAACGTTCTTTGCCGCACTCGTACCTGATTTGTTGGCGCAGATGGGGGAGGCATATCCGCAACTGGCGGAGCAAGCGGCTGTAATTACCGCTGCCTTGAAAGCAGAGGAAGACCAGTTTGCTCGAACGCTCGATAACGGCATGGCCATACTCGAGGAGTCGCTGGAGGGGATAACAGATCAAACGATTCCTGGAGAGGTCATCTTTAAGCTATACGACACGTATGGCTTTCCGGTGGATCTCACCAATGACATTGCGCGTGAGCGCGGTCTGGTCCTTGATGTTGACGGATATGACGCGGCCATGGCTACGCAACGGCAACGCTCGCAGGATCATGGTGGATTTAAGGTTGACTACAGCCAGAGCTTGAATATCGAGGGTGAAACAGACTTTGTTGGCTATGAGGCAGATCAAGCCGTCGGTTCTGTAGTCGCGATACTCGTTGACGGTGAAGCTGCAGCTTCACTAGAGCCTAGTCAGTCTGGTGTTGTGATTCTGGATCGCACTCCTTTTTATGGGGAAAGTGGTGGGCAAGTTGGAGACTCTGGTCGGTTGCATGCCGATGGCGGCAAGCTTGACGTGAAGGATACGACGAAAGTACAGGGCCATCACCTTCATCACGTTACCGTCACGTCAGGAAGCGTCGCGGTCGGAGATAGTGTTGACGCGCGGATCGATGCGCAGGTTCGGAATCGCACACGACTGAATCATTCAGCGACGCACTTGCTACACGAGGCGCTCCGGCGAGCGCTTGGCAATCACATCCGGCAGAAAGGTTCGCTGGTGGATTCGCAGCGTCTGCGTTTCGACTTTTCACATGGCGAGCCGGTTTCGGCTGAAGTCCTCGCGGACATCACGCGCGTTGTAAACGAGCAGATCCGTGCCAATGAGGCCGTTTCGACTGAGCTGATGAGTATGGATGCGGCCATTGAAGCCGGTGCGATCGCACTATTCGGAGAGAAGTATGGGGAGGAGGTCAGAGTGCTCACGATGGGCGTGGACCGGTTCTCTGTGGAACTTTGTGGTGGGACTCATGTCTCGCGTACCGGTGATATTGGTTTATTCCTGATAACGGCTGAGTCGGGTGTCGCCAGTGGAGTGCGGCGAATTGAGGCTGTCACCGGGGAGGTGGCGCTTTCCCACGTGACAAGTCTATCGCAGGAGCTGCAGTCAGTTTGCGGTGCGTTAAAGGCGACACCTGATAACGCGGCCGCCAAGGTTGGCGCTCTGCGTGCTGAGGTGCGAGAGCTCGAAAAAGAGTCCACACTACTGCGCCAGAAACTGGCGTCCTCTGCTGGTGGAGACCTGACACAAGCAGCTGTAGAGGTCGAGGGCCTTAAGGTATTAGCGGCCCAGATTGACGGCGCAACGGCCTCATCCCTGCGTGACACGCTGGATCAGTGCAAGAATAAGCTGGGCTCGGGAGTAATGCTTTTAGCTGCGGTTGAAAAAGGTAAAGTCGCTCTGGTTGCAGGCGTCACATCAGACGCCACTGATCGGATTAAGGCAGGCGACATTATTAAACATTTTGCGGGTCAGCTCAGTGGTAAAGGGGGCGGTCGACCCGATATGGCCCAGGGTGGAGGCTCAGACGTTGCAGCGCTGCCTCAGGTATTGGCCTCTTTTCCCGATTGGGTGGCCGGTCAGTTAGGGTGAGTGTGTCGTTAGGTGTATTGTTGTCGCAGGACGAACTTTTGCACTTTACCAGTGCTGTTTCTAGGTAATGCGTCAGTGTGGACGACCTGCTTCGGCCATTTGAACCGCGCAAGTTTGCCTTTGCACTGTTGGTGAATCTCTTCTATCGAGAGCTGCTCCCCGCTAACCGTAGCAACGACAGCGCAACCGACTTCCCCCCATTTCACGTCAGGCAATCCTATGATCGCGATTTCTCGCATGTCTGGGTGTGCCAATAGTACTGACTCCACTTCAGCGGGATAAACGTTTTCGCCGCCGGAGATGTACATGTCTTTGATCCGGTCTTCGACTGAAAGGCGCCCCGTCTCATCTAGGCGCCCGATATCGCCAGATTTCAACCAATTCCCCACAAAAGCCTCTGCCGTGGCATCGGGCCGGTTCCAGTAACCGGGGGTCACCGCAGCACCGCGCATCCAGATCTCGCCCAGCTCACCGGGCAGTGCCTGTTCGGCTTCCGATTTCATGATTTTCAAATCACCGTAGGGCAGCGCACGACCCGCGTAACCTAGGTGCTTGGGCAAGTCCGCTTTCTGCGCCATGCAGACAACACCTGAAGTTTCGGTCATGCCGTAGACCTCCTGCAACAGAATGCCGCGTTCCTGCCACTCTTTGAGCATGGGCTCTGGAACCGACTCCGCTCCAGTCACCGCCACGCGGAGCCTAGTAAAGTCGATATCGCTGATGTTGGGCATTAGAGACATCGCACTCCACATAGCAGGCACTCCTCCAATGTTAGTAATAGCCAGGTCGGCGTCATCAATCGCCGCAAGCATCGCGCCGGGGTCAAAACTACGCATTATGAGTTGCGGTATCCCGAATTTAGCAGCCATCAGCACAGACTGCATGCCGCCAATGTGGAAAAGCGGCATAACGTTGAGCACGCGGCTTTGCGTGCTTGCCTCGCTTGGTTGCAATAAATTGAGAGCAGAGGCGAGCATCATCCGCCGTGTGTACATCACGCCCTTGGGTTTACCCGTAGTGCCCGATGAGTACATGATCATTGACAGCGTGTCGGCGTTGGCCGCAGCAGGTTCTATCGTGTCTCGATCCCAAATCAGAGCTTTTTCGTAGCCGCTGGGAGATCCATCCAGCGCTGTGTCCACCAATACAGATGGCAATACCGATTCGTCGATCTCGCTGATGACTCTCTCAAAGTCATGATCAAATAAGATAGCTGAAGGTTTGCTATCACCGAGGATAAATGACAGCTCTGGAGGGGAGAGTCTAAAGTTGAGGGGTACGTAGACAGCGCCAATGCGCACAGTAGCGTAAAACATCTCCACCACGTCTGAGCTGTTTAGGCCGAGGTAGGCGACCCGATCGCCGGCACTGATGTTTTCTGCGATTAAACAATGAGCCAACGCATCAACTCGGCCATTGAATTCTCGCCAAGTGAACTCTCGATCAGCCGTCAAATCGCGTACTGCAAGGTTATCAGGCTGTACGCGCAATTGTTGGTGAATCCAGTCGTTATATAGCGGGTCAGAGTCGGTCACTGCTGTGATCTCATTGTTATCGGATCGTCGACAGCCTAGTAGATCAGATCTGCTCTCACTTTTGCAAAGCCCATCTCTAACCAATTCATCATCCAGCTGAGCCGAATTTAAGATCGCCTTTATTAGACACTTCCCCAAGTAATCACCAACCTGCTTCACTCGCAAAGTATCTATTCGCGGGCAATACCCAAAATTGATTTGCTGTTTTGACTGGTCGGCTAGTTGTCGCGAGCACTGGCATCATCACTGGTTCTCACTCGGGCTCGAATCGTGTTAAATACGCGCCCTTGTACTTCGACATCGCTGGTTCTGGATTTCATGGCGCTGATTGTTCAGAAATATGGTGGCACCTCCGTTGGCTCTGTAGAGCGGATCGGTGCCGTAGCTGACAGAGTGGCTCGCTTTAAAAGCGACGGCCATGACGTCCTCGTGGTTGTCTCGGCTATGTCCGGCGAAACCAATCGCCTGATGGGACTTGCGAAGGATATTCAGAGCAATCCTGCGCCACGTGAGCTTGATGCATTGTTGAGCACTGGGGAGAAGGTTACGACCGCGCTGCTCAGTATGGCGCTCGGTGAGCGCGCTGTTCGCGCGAGATCGTTCAGCGCCAATCAGGTCGGCATACTGACAGACAGCGCACATAATAAGGCGCGTATTCAAGACATTCACGCAGAAGCGCTGCAGTCAGAACTCGAGGCTGGCGGTGTCCCAGTGGTGGCTGGATTCCAGGGTGTGGATGTTCAGGGCAACATGACGACTCTGGGGAGAGGTGGGTCAGACACCACTGCGGTTGCGCTTGCCGCGGCGCTAAAGGCCGATGAATGCCAGATTTATACTGATGTGGACGGTGTCTACACAACAGATCCAAGAATGGTGCATGGCGCCAAACGACTTAACCGTATCACTTTTGAGGAGATGCTTGAGATGTCGAGCATGGGGTCAAAAGTACTGCAAATACGTTCGGTAGAATTCGCCGGTAAATACAGGGTGCCACTGCGAGTGCTTAGCAGCTTTGAGGACGGGCCTGGAACATTGATTACAACTGAGGAGGATGCCTCCATGGAAGCACCTGTAATTGCAGGAATAGCCTTTAATCGTGACGAGGCCAAGTTGACCGTGGTGGGGGTGCCGGATAACCCTGGTATTGCCTATCGCATTCTCGGTCCTGTTGGTGAGGCCAATATTGAGGTAGACATTATTTTACAGAACAGTCGAGAGGAGAATTCGACTGATTTCACCTTCACGGTAGCGCGCGACGATATGGAATCTGCAGCTGATGCGCTCTCGCCGGTTGTGGCGGAGCTTGGTGCGGGGGAGGTATTAACCGATGACCACATTGCGAAGGTGTCCGTTGTCGGTGTCGGGATGCGGTCACATTCAGGGGTCGCGGCAACGATGTTTAAGGCGCTTGCAGATGTTGGTGTGAATATCCAGATGATCAGTACCTCCGAAATTAAAATCTCGGTGATCATCGAGGAAAAATATCTTGAACTGGCTGTACGCAGCCTGCATTCTGCGTTCGGTCTCGATACAGTCGATACCTAGCAGGGCGGCTGTCTGTTAGCCATTCTCGAGGAAATCCTGCACGCGAGAATGGCGTTGATTAACAAGGATGTGAGTCATGCTGATTTTGACGCGAAGAGTGGGTGAATCCCTTATAATTGGCGACGAAGTAACGATCACGGTTTTAGGGATCAAAGGCAATCAGGTGCGTATCGGCGTTAAGGCACCCAAAGAAGTAGCAGTGCACCGCGAGGAAATCCTTGATCGAATGGCGGAGATCACATCCAAATGTGAAATAGAGGATGCGCCTTATGGAGAATCAGAAAAGGGCTGATTGCACGATCAGGTCTGCAACCTCGGGTCTCAAGGCCTAGACTCCTAATATTCCGATCTTCGATGGCAT
>MDTD01104214.1_pt1 | contig 21327 bp, 22 predicted proteins | sample 811221 | NCBI WGS metagenome assembly MDTD01 (sample SAMN05326646, study PRJNA326480) | marine metagenome | isolation source: seawater | place: Pacific Ocean: South West | collected 2011
ATAATACTTATAAAGTTATTTTGAAGAAGACTAGAAAATACATCTATTATATTTTTACTGAAATTTTTTTTATAATGTTGTGACAAACGATGAAAATAAGTATTAATATGAATATTTTTAGATATACTACTCCAAGTAAAATTTTTACTTAAATCCAGAATATTAACGCATTTTTTTTCATTAATTTCTTTTATGTCTAATTGTGTTATGTTTTTTATGATCCCATATTTATAATTTCGATTATTAAGTATATAAACAAATCTCTTCAAGTTTTCATCATTTAGCTGACTATATACATTAAGTAATTTACTTATTATATTTATTACATTTTCACTTTTTTCCTGTAAAAAATTACTATTATAATTAATCCATTTAACTGATTTTTCCTCCTTAACTGTTAATAATTCGTAATTAGTACCAATTAAAATATTGTCATTATATAAAAAACGACAGACACATGTATTATTATCTAATTCTCCTAAGAAATACATGTTATTATATTTTACTCTTACTACGTAACTACTATTTTTTAAAAATTTACTTTTTATGATATTATTAGTTGATACATAGAATTTATTTTTTTTACATTCATTCTTATCAGACCATTTAAAGGAACCATTCAGTTGTAATAGCTCAAAATGTTTTTTTGTTATTATTTGTTTTTTATGCATAAATCGTATACTTTTAAAATTTACATCCACTTGTCCAACATAATATTTGTTACTATAAAATAATCGTCCTATGTAAATTTTTTTATCAGAATTTATATGTGGTCTTCTTGAATAACGGAATATATTTACTAAATTTATTATGTAATTTGCAATTAAATTTAAATTCTTATTTTCAAAAATACTGTTAATATCATACAAACTTATTAAATTATTTGAGTATACTGTATATATTATACTTAATACTTTATCTGAAAAAATACTCCCATATTGATGATTTAGTTTATATAAATACTTCATAGCATTTTCGTATGTATTAAATATACATAGATTACTTCTTATACCTGTATGTATAAAATGTAGTACAATTTTCTCATTTTCATTTATTATATTTATATTATGTATCCCACAATAATATATTTTATTTATAGAAAATTCTTTTAATATTATATCTGTACATTTTCTCAATAAATATGTATTATTAAATGTAGTATAATTATTTACTAAAGTGGTTAAATCAGTTTTAATTCTGATTTTTCGACTCTCATGTATACCATACCTCTTATAATGTTCAAATGCATCATCATGTTTAGTTATACCATTATCACTAATATCTTTATATTTTGAGATGTAATACTCAGAATCAAATATTTTACTATATCTTTTATGTATTTTAATTTTATTACTTTTTAATTTAGTTGATTCCATTTGAATATTTATAGGAAAAAAATGTAAATATTTAACGAAATATTTACGAATCTATATTTAAATTTAATCTAAAAGATTATCGCCATAATCTTGTGTATTACTAAGTATTTCTGGGTAATTGAAATTCATTGGAGTGATTATTTTTTTTTTAGTTGAATTATTAAATAGTGAATTACATGTATTATCTTTTTTTTCTCTATTATTTACTGAAACTGTTTCTAAAATATATGGATTAGAATCCCAGCTTTCATAATTTCTTATATTACGCATTTCTTTATCTTTGATACAATTTATATGTGAATAATTTTTCCAATTTATATCTTTTTCAATCTTTTTTTCTTTATTGCATAATGGTAAATTTTTGGGATTAGTACATACATTCCGATTACATGATGATATATTAATAACTTTGTCACTATTTCCTGGTAGACATGTATCTATCCCATATTTTTTAGGGCGACATATATTTAAATATGGATTATGTATACCTACAGGGTGATTTTGTTCTTGAACTATTTTATTTGTTAAATCATTTGGCTCAAAAACTTTTTGGTTACATACAGTATTATTTTTTAAAATTTGTGTTAAATTTTCCCCAACATTTTTTAAAGTATTTTCATTTTCAACTAATTCATCTGGTTGGTACTTATATTTTGGACATCTTGTCTGGTAGTTATATAATTTTTTCATATCAGAATCAACATCAATATTATTTGCATAACCTTTATGACTTGACTTTCCTGGATTAAAAATACAGTTATAGTCAAGTTCTTCAAATTTACATAAATCAATTTCGGTTTTCTTATTATGATCGTTATTTTTAGTATAATTACAGCTTTTTGTTGATACTGGTCTATGCGATATAGTCAATGGCATTTTACATGAAGGATAATTTCTGTTGTATATTGTTCCATTAATACATAACTGTTTCTCATAATTGCAATATAATCCGGAAGTATAGAAATTATTTTCATCTATTCTTTTTTTTTCATTACTATCCATTATAATATTTACATTATTTTTTTTTTATAAAAAATGATTATTCCAAATTAATTTATTTTTATATGTTAGTAAATGAAATTAAATAATTCATTAATTATTACAATTGTACTTATAATTATTTCTATATGTATCTTAATTTTTATAGAATTTAGAAAAAAAAAAGTAAAAGAAAGTTTTACTAATTATAAAAAATGTGATAAATATGCTATAGGGGATATTATTGGAAATATTTTTGAATCTAATTCAATATCTAAAACTAAAAGCAATAATTGGGATATTTATCTACCGTGTGGTTATAATAATGTTGAAAAAGAATTAAAAACTATTATACCTAATAATTCAAAACAAATTATTTTTGGTATAAGTGGTTGTGATATGCTTGTCAGTAAGAATGGAATATGGATCTTATTATTACAACGTTATGGGCGTGAAAGAGCAAAAGAAATTATGCCAGAATCTTATCTTATTAATAATAAATCAGAAATGAAAATATTTATGAAAAAATATATACCTGGAAGAACGTATATATTAAAGAAGAATATACAAAGGAAAAAGGGTATATTATTAACAAATAATATTAATGATATATTATATTCAAGAAATGAAAAATATAAAATAGTTCAGGAATATATCTCAAATGTTTATACTATAAATAAAAGGAAATTAAATCTGCGTCTATATGTTGTTGTAATATGCAGAAACAAAAATATAACTGCTTATGTACATAATTATGGGAAATGTATATACACAAATAAAGATTATAATGAAAATAATACGGATTTTGAGAGTAATATAACTAGTTACAATTTAAATCAATCAATATATGAAAAAAATCCATTAACACTTAGCGAATTAAGATCGTATATGAGAGGTCAGGGGGATGATTATCATTCTCTAATGACTAAAATTTATAGTAGTTTATCTTTAGTTGTTTCTTCTGCTGATAAAACTCTTGGTCAAATATCTAATTTAAACAATAATACAACATTCCAGTTATTTGGAGTTGATGTTGTATTTACGAAAAATTTAAAACCATATATATTAGAATTTAATAAAGGACCAGATATGGTACCTAAAAGTAATAGGGATAGAGAGTTGAAAATGAGAATCGAGGAAGATATGTTTAGTCTTATTGGTATTATACCAAAAAATGAAAATAATCTTTTTATAAAAATTTTTTAAACGTTTTATCTGTATTTAAGAATATATCTTTATCATAAATAAATATAAAGATATTTTTTGCTTATCTATTTAAAAAATGCCAACAAAAGTAGAATATATTTGGATTGATGGATTTGGGTGCCCAAGGGGAAAAACAAAAGTGACAGATATTGTCGTCAAAGATGTAGGTGAACTACCAGAATGGAATTATGATGGTTCATCCACTGGTCAGGCTCCAGGAAATGATAGTGAAGTATTGATCAGACCAAGAGCAATGTACCCAGACCCATTTCGTGGTGGACAACATAAACTTGTTTTATGTGATACATATACTCCAGACGGGAAACCACACCCAAGTAACACAAGGGTATCTGCAGTTGAGAGATTCAGTCAAAAACCAGAATTGCAACCAATGTTTGGTATTGAACAAGAATTTTTCCTTGTTCGGAATGGTTGGCCAATTGGTTTTCCAGAAAATAGACAAAAATTTCCTTCACCACAGGGAGGATATTACTGTGGAACTGGTGGTTCCAATGCAGTAGGTAGAGAATGTATTGAAAAAGCATTTGACCGATGCCTTGAAGCAGGATTAAAACTTACTGGCTTAAATGCTGAAGTTGCACCATCACAGTGGGAATTCCAGGTATGTGCTATTGGAATTGATGCTGCTGATCAATTATATGTTATGAGATATATTCTTGATAGAACAGCAGAAGAATATGGATGGTCTATAGATTTATACCCAAAACCAGTTAATGGTGATTGGAATGGTTCTGGGTGTCATACTAATTTTAGCACTAAACCAATGCGTGAAGATGGAGGATACACTGTTATTATGAACGCAATTGAAAAATTATCCAAAAAACATGACCATCATATGCAGAATTACGGTGTAGGTAACGAAAAAAGAATGACTGGACTCCATGAAACTGCTGAATATGGTAAATTCAGTTATGGTGTTGCCAATCGTAGTGCAAGTGTTCGTATCCCAAGAACAACTGAGACTGATAAAAAAGGTTATCTTGAAGATCGAAGACCATCTTCAAACATGGATCCATATGTTGTTACATCACTTATATATGAAACTACTTCATTAGAGTAATAAAATAAGTATACCATATAAATCATAAATATAAAAATAAGTTATATAATATTCAAATATTATATACCATTATGCTTTTGTTGTATAATAAAATTTAAAATTTCCGCAAAATAAAATAACTATATGCGTTCAAAAAAAAAAAAATCTGAGCATATATTATATGCTAGGTTATTTTTGGTCTGCATTAGGATACTCTGAAGATGATGGTGTTAAACATAAGTCTGCTGATATAATTAAAAATACTGTGATGATGTATATTCAAAAAAGAAGATATACTAGAATTCGTAATTCTGCAATTACAATACAAAACCAATATCGTTCTTACTTAAAAAATAAAAAATTGATACTATTACATGAAGAAGTTGAAGCACAATTAGCTAAACGTAAACCTAGAATTCGTTACCCAAAAAGAAAAAGCTACAGGACAAAATGCCGTGAATTAATCAAATTACGTGCTGAATTATATTTAAGTATTGAAAAAATAGATAAAATTATAGAAAAAAAATATAAATAACTTATTACCTATAAACGTATTATAATAAATATAAAGATAAATTTATTATACTACATATATAATGACAGAAAAAACTATTATTTTATTTGATGTTGATGGTACTCTAACAGAATCAAGAAAAGTAATAAAACAAGATATGGTTGATACTTTACAGAAATTATCAAAAAAATATATTATTGGAATTGTTGGTGGTTCTGATCTGAAAAAACAAAAAGAACAACTCGGTGATACTATTAACGTATTTAACTATTTATTTAGTGAAAATGGAACGGTGGCTTTCAAAGATGGTGAGTGTTTCCATAAAAAAAATGTAATAGATTTTTTAGGTCAGAAAAATTATCATAAATTAGTTAATTATTGCCTTAAATATATATCAGATTTAGAATTACCAGTAAAAACAGGTACATTTATTGAATTAAGAAATGCAATGGTTAATGTTTCTCCAATTGGTCGTAACTGTAACCAAGAAGAACGTGATAATTTTTTTAAATATGATCAAGAAAACAATGTAAGAAAAACATTCGCTGAGAAGATGGAAGATGATCTAAAAGACTTAGGTTTAAAATATAGTTTAGGTGGTCAGATAAGTATTGATGTATTTCCTATTGGATGGGATAAAACATATTGTCTACAACATTTAAAAAAAGACGGATTTAATAAAGTATATTTCTTTGGTGATCGTACATTTGAAGGAGGGAATGATCATGAAATATTTATTTCATCTGATACAGAATCTTACACTGTTAATGACCCATCAGAAACAATTAACTATATCAATTCACTCTTCTTAAATAATGAAAAAAATTGATTTAAAAACTAAAATTTATGTTATATATATTGTATGGATAGCATACTTAATACAAACCAGTTTAATGACGATTTATTAAGTCAAATAGATGGTAGTTCACCAGAAAATCAAATACATATTCGTGTCCGACAAAGAAATGCAAGAAAATGTACCACAACAATTGAAAATTTACCAGATAATATTAATGTTACTGAATTTATTAAAATTGTAAAAAAAAAATTTTGCTGTAATGGTGCTAAAATAAAAGATAAAAAAACAGATACTGAATTTATTCAATTTCAGGGTGATCATCGTGAAAATTTGTTAAAAGTTTTAAATGAAAAATATTCAATTGATGAGAAAGAAATTATAACACATGGTGGTTAAATATTTTTCAAGATATTCATAACATAATTTTTTAATTTTCAGAAATATTACTTATGTAATATTATATATATATTTATACTATGAGTAATTTAAAAGTCGGATTTATTCATATTACAAAAAGCGGTGGCACAAATATTAAAGACAAAAATAAAAATAATGAATTATATTTTGGGGCATATCATAATGAAGATGCTCTTTATTACTATAAAAGACAAATGCCATGTTTCGCAATAATAAGAAATCCAATAGAAAGATATGAAAGTATGTTTTATTATAATACCTTTGGTAGTAATAAATATAGAAAATCTAATAATATTGAAGATATTAACTTATTTGTGGATAATCATTATGATAACCCAAAATATATTAAAAAATTTGAAAAAGGAACTCAGTTTCGCAAACAGGTAAGTTGGTTGAATGACAATAATGCTTATATTATATTATTCGATAAGAAAAATTTAGTTGAAAATATTGAAAAATTTTTACTTGATGAATTTTCAATTCATTATAAGTATAATTATGAGGGAAAAAGAATAAATATTAGTAATATTAAGAAAAAAGTACAACTAACTCAAAATAGTATTGATAAAATAAAAAAACTATATCATAAAGACGTACAATTATATAAAAATTTATTAAAATATCAACAAAGAAACTTAAAATTTTATTGTAAACTAAAAGAATTATAAAGAAAAACTATCTGTATAGTCGGCATTTTAAATGTTCAAATGTGTAAATAATTTAAAGGTTTGACACGTGGTGGTTAAATACATACATTCAATAACTATATTTTTAAATTACTGGATCTACCACTATCATAACCATGTTGAGGTCCAAATTTTAGAGGGTCAATTAATTCTATTTTTTCTTTACATCTATTTTTATCTTCAACCATCTTCTTTTTGACACTTTTAAATAAATTATTACAGGTGTTAAACTTATTCATATATATTTTATTCTCACACTTACCTTTAGAAATATATATTACTTTATCTGCCCACTTATCTAAATTATCAAATATATGTGTAGCATATATTATTGAACTATTCCTTAATTTACATTCTTTTTCAAGATATTTAAAAAAATTATCTCTAATAACAACATCTAACTCATTCAGAAATTCATCAATAACTAATAATTTAAAAGGTTTTAATAGTCCAAGCATAATTTGGACTCTTTTTCTTTGTCCATCAGAAACTTGGTGCATTTTCCAATCTAAATCAATCTCTAGTACTTCCACTAGTTCATTTCTTCTTTCAATATTATCTTCTTGCCATTTCTTCATCATATCACCAGCCCTTATATCTCCCATATAAGGAGATACACCACAAAATGAAATATTTCTTTCCCATCGATTTCCAAGATAACATAAACCATTACATTGGTCATTAGGTGAACGATCACCTAATACTTCAAAATGTTCATAATTTGTTGCCATATGTAATCCACATAAAACCCTCAGTAAAGTACTTTTTCCAGCACCATTTGATCCAATAAGTATTATTTTTTCATTTTCTTCTATTTCTAAATTAATATCAAATAAAATTTTTTTATCAAAATACTGAAAAAACAGTTTTTTTATTTCAACAATCTTCATATTATTATACTAATAATATTCTTTATATAGTATAAACTGAATTTAAAATATCACAGATAGAATGAAGATTATAAGATATTGTGATTAACACACATTAAATTTAATGAACAAATAATAATTAAAAAAAAATTATGTATTACTAAGTTATGAATTGTAAAGAGAATAAACATTTAGGTCCATTAAAATTAGTATCTCATGCACCGCGTTTTTTTTGTACAAACTGTAAATCTTATTTTTCTGATACGAATTATGCAAACAGTATATCTAATAAAAATTTACAAAATGAGAAATATACAAATATAGATAATTTTTTCAAAACAGAAGTTGAAAACATAAATAAAAATAATCGAAAAAAATGTCCCGAATATGTTTTTTTAAATAAATAAGCTTAAAGAATGTATAAATATATATTATATGGATGCATATCTATACTCATATGAATGTAAGAAATGGTGGGGTAAAGTTAATGGTTTAAGAAATATACACAACAATCAAAATTTATCTGATGAAGATATATTAGATGTTATAAAAAAAGATGCTTCACAAATTTCTGGATCAAAAACATGTGATATTTCGTTACTACTTAAATACAAACTAGCAATAAACGATATAAATACATATACAGATATAACAAAAATTCCTTTTTCTTCTGGTGAAAAAAATTTTGTTAATAATCCATTTTTTTTACAATAATTAAAATTATTCTTTCTATTTTTCTTCAAATTTTAGTATTTTTCCTGAAAGATTTATTTGTTTATTTTTAAAATCAAGTGTTAATTGGTGTGCCTGTAACATATCCATACCTAATATTGGAGTTAAATCCGGATTATTACATACCATGAATGAGCATGGTATGCTAAAATCATCTATATCTAAGTCAATCATATATATCCTTCCAGATAATGTATCACTACCAACACCTTTTAAAGAACCCATTACTCTTTTATCTATTAAGTGAGATAATCCTAAACTATCAACAGTACTTGAAGAAATAACTGATGTCTCTGCACCAGTATCTACTAAAAATTTTACAGGTTGATTATTAATTTTGCATGTTAAATATATACAACTATGTGGTGTGAAAAACTCAGGTATATTTTCCATTGCTTCAATATAATTATTGTTTATTAATTTCTCGGATTCATCTGCACTATTTATATTTGCTAGTACATCATCATTCAGTTCTATTTTACTATAACACATAACACATTTTTTATTTATGTTTATTTGATTATAATCATTTTCAAATGAACATATCGGACATTGTATTATATAAGACATTATATTTGTTATAATATTTTAAATTCATCAAATTTTTTTTAAATATATAAGTGTTTTAAAAAATCTGTATTATCTTTTTTCTCAATTATTTCATTAATAATTTTTTCTGTTATTTTAATTGGTTTATTAGATACATCTATATCATAGTCAAGTAATTCCTTATCATTAGTGAGCAATAATAAATTAATTACTGAAATAATATTCTCAGTACACTTATTTAGGCTGCGAACACCTTTCTCTTCTTCTGTATGACTATCAATGATATATTTAACATTTTCGTTTGAAAATACTACAGTATCTTCACTTATACCAATTTTTTTACATATACGTGGATATAAATATTTTTTAAAAATATTTAACTTATCATCTATACTAAAACCATCTGTTTCAATTAATGTCAATCTGTCTAATAATATCGGATTTATTCTAGATACATCATTGAAAGAAAATATAAAAACACATCTTGATAAATCAATATCAATTCCACCAAAATATCTATCTTGGAATTTAGTATTTTGAGTTGTATCTGTTATATGTATAAGCAAATTTATTATTTCTTCACCACGATAACCTTTACTAACTTTATCTAATTCATCAAAGTAAAAAACAGGATTTACACAATTATGTCTCATAAGTGCATCAGTAATTTTCCCCCAAGTAGATCCTTCAAATGTATATCCATGACCTTCAAGTAAAGATGCATCAGATGCACCGCCCAGAGAAATAAATTCAAATGGTCTTTTTAATGCTTTTGAGATACCTTCTTTGACTAGAGTAGTTTTCCCATTACCCATTGGTCCCTGTATACCAATTATACTTCCGCACGATTCTGGGTTTGATATCCATTGGGCAATCAATTGAAGTATTTGATTTTTTGTCTTCTTATGACCATATACAGCTTTATCGAGAATATCTTTACTATCTTTAATATAATCATATATTTCATTTAAAGTATTCTCTTTAGAAATAGGCATATTAATATATCTTCCAAAAGGTATTTTTAGTAATCCATTTATCCAATTTTTAAATTTCGTATTATCTCCATTCAACATTAATTTGTTTTTTGACATTTCATCGAATTTCTTTATAATATTTGCTTTATTTGCTATTGGTATATCCTTCATTAATATTTTGAATCTATCAGGTATACTATCTAGATTAATAGTTTTAATCAATTTTTCTAATGATTTTATATATTTTTGAAGATCTTCCTCTAAATTGTCGAAAAAGTCTACTTCATTATCTGAGTAATGGCTTAATTCATTATTTTTTAATTTATTAAATGACCTTTTCAATATTGCCTTGTAACTCTCATTTTCTGCTTCATCTTCTTCTTCTCTTTCTATATCTTCATTTTCTTCATCTGAATTTTCTTTGATATCAGTATTTTCATCTTCTTCTTCGTATCTTATATACTTATTTTTATACTTTCTATAATTTTCAATGTTATTATTGTCATCATATATATCATATCTATTATATCTATTATAGGGTTTATAGTTATAATATAACTCATGTTTAATCTCTTCTTTACCTAATTCGTATCTCTCTATTCTTAATTGATTATCATATATCTCTTCTAATAAATTATTATTTATTGTTGACATTTCTTCATACAAATTTTTATCAAATCTATATCTTGTACTGTATGTATCATCAACATTCCTATAATATTCTTCCTTATTTCTTTTTAATTTGTCACTTAATAATATATTTTTTTCATTTAATAATTCAATCATTTTTTCATTAAATTCATAATTTTTTTTCTTTTTTTCGTTTAAATATTTTACATATTGTAGATCAGTTTGCCTTTTTTTTTTATTGTACCTAATTCTTATATTATTCAGATCATCATCTATTTTTTCTGTATTTTTCCCTTTGTTATATTCATCACTATCATAATCGTCTTTTTCTTCTTCACTGTTTAATTCTTCATTTTTTTCAGGAATCTCATCTCTTTCTTTATTTTTTTCTTCGTTATCATTTTCATTTTTTTCTGATATTTCTTTAGTATTTTCTACATCACTGCCACCAAATATTTTTATCTTAAAGCTTACGGATGCTGTTAATAATATCATTTTCTCCGATAAAGATAAACTTTCTGGTATTTCTATCTTTTCACCTTTAATTGTATTATTTAAAATATCTAACATTATATTTAACTTTTCATCAGATATTTCTTCTTTTACACCTTTATTTTCTAAATATTTTTTCATGTCATCTAAATTTAATTCCTTTAATTCTGAATTTTCTTTCTCAATTTCATTCATATTTTATAATAAATAATTATTTTAAATTATATACGTATAAAAATGAAAGTTTTAAGTTTGTACTATTTAAATGAATAATAATTTAAATAAATCTTGTTATTTAGGTGATCATGAAAATTATAAAACTGGTGTATTATGTCTTTTTTGTAAGTCATTTTCAAATACTATGAAATTATATAAAATACCAAATCAGCAGTGTACTGACCATATATTATATATTCTAGGTGAAGCATTGAAAATTTCAAAATCAGTTTATAATGTAGAACAATTTACGTTATGTATTGATCTAAAATCATGTAATTTTTCAGACGTAAATAGAGAATTTATTATTTCAATGGTAAAACAGGTACAACTAGCATTCCCTGAAAAATTAAAGATATGTTATATGCATAATCCACCAGCTATTTTAAAATATATTTACTCAATAATTAGATTAATTGTTGATAAACGAACACTTAAAAAATTTGTAATTATCAAAGATAATAAGATAGTTAGTAATCAAGATTACTTATTAAATTAGTGTTTTTTATAAAAAAATTATATTTAAGAATAGTATAAATGGGATTATTTAGAGCAGTACTTTTAATAGCTATTTGTTATTTTACCCTAACTATAATTAATCAAAATCAACAAATAATTCAAAGAATTCCTTTTGTTCGAGAAAATAAATGTTATTTATTATTAATTGTTATTTTTATATTTGAATTAACTTTTTAGTCTTTATTTTTTTTACCTCAATTTATATTATGGATATAGGTAGAACATTACTTTCTATAAAAAAACATAATTTAATATTTATCTCAGTTCAGCCAGATATACCTTATTTTCATTGGCAGACAAAATTATATTTATATCAATTTTCAAAGTATAATATTCAGGATTATTGTTATTGTGTTTTTGGTTTTGATTATAAACCTTCTGAAGAAATAAAGAAATTAGCAAAAGAATATAATGTAAAATGGTATAGAGATACACGAAAAGATAAAAGTTATATACCAAGTATACGTCCACATTTATTAAAAAAATTTTTTAAAGATTACCCTGATCTGGGTAAAAACGTTTTTTATCACGATTCAGATATACTATTTACTAGACTTCCAAAGTTTGAATTATTGCTTGATAATAAAATTGCTTATTTATCAGATACTGTTGGTTACATTGGCTATGAATATATTGAAGATTGTTGTAAACGTTATAAATCAAAATATAGTAATTTAGGAAAACTACATCTGTTTAAAAAAATGTGTAAAAAAATAGATATTAAACCACAATTAGTTAAGAAAAATCAAATTAATTCAGGAGGTGCACAATACCTTTTAAAAGACATTGATTATAAATATTGGGCACAATGTGAGAAAGATGAAGTTAAGTTATATAATTTTTTTAAAAGATATACAGAAAAATATCCAATTGATGGACATATACAAATATGGACAGCTGGTATGTGGTCTGAATTATGGAATTATTGGAAATTAGGTAAAAAAACAAAAATACATCATGAATTAGATTTTTCATGGGGTACATCAAATATACAAACATATAATAGTAAAAATATTTTCCATCTTGCTGGTGTAACAGATAATATGTCTAAAACTCATTTTTATAAAGGTCAGTATATTAATACTAATATTATACAAGAATATATTAAAAATAACAATATATTTGATTATGTTAATCAAGATAATGCATCATGGTTTTATACAGAACTTATTAAAGATTATGTTAACAATAAAAAAAATTCACCACGAAAATTAACAAATATTAATAAACTCAATCTTAGAATATATGCACAAGATTATAAAGATTTATATAAAAAATTTGTAAAGAATAATGTATATCATTACCATAAATTAAAAATACATTGGAAAAAAAAAGGGATAAATCAGGGGAAAATTATAAAAAAACCTATATAATGAATACTTTAAATTATTAAAATAAAATAATTTATATTTATAATATAATGGATAAAAGTATAAAGAAAGGTAGAAAAAATCCAGATTATTATGAAAATTTTTTTGACAATTATTTATTAGATATTGTAGATATAGTCAAACCTTATTTTCATAAATTGGGTTTTACACCAAATCTTATTACTATAATAGGTTTTGTATTTGGTCTTTTTTCAGTTTATCTTTTATATACAAATCATTTTTTTTTATTTGGATTTTTCTGGATTGCTTCATATTTTTTTGATTGTCTTGATGGTAATTTTGCAAGAACATATAATCAAGTTACTGATTTTGGTGATTTCCTTGATCATACGGCTGATTTAATTAAAATATTACTTCTAGTATATATAGGACTTATATATAAATTACCAATATATAAAAAAGCCACTATTTTTATAGTATGTATTACTTCATTATTACTAATTACATGTATATATCACCTTGGTTGTATTGAAAAACTAAAAAAAGAAAAAGAGCGTGCCCGTAGTTTACATTTTGCAACAGTTTTATGTAATGATCCACATAAAAATGCACACTATTTACCTCATTTAGGTACTGGTACACTTATATTTTCAGTTACTATTTTAGTAATGTTTTACCCACAAATTGATTATCTTCTTAATAAGTTATTTTAAATTTCCAAGGGTGTAAATTATTTTTCTCTTCTTATTCTCTGGTATATTGGCTGTCTTGGTATCCCTCCATCAGTATATTCCATAAATGTTAATGTTACTATATCTCCAATAACAGGATATTTACCTCCTTTTTTTGGTTCTTTTATTATTTTTCCATCTTTAAATCTATATTGATTTCTAAATTCATCTGTTAATCTTCCTGATAAATTAAATGTTAAGTCATCTCTTACTTTTTTTGTACTATCATCTATTAATTTAACAGCGAATGTACCTAAACGTGTTGTTAATCTATTTCCACCTTCATTGTATCCAACTACTAGTGCTTCTGCATCTAAAGATGGTTTCCATTTAAGTAATATTTTTGACCTCTTATGTTCATATTTACTTCCACTCTTTCTTAACATTGCGCCTTCTGCTCCATCAACTATTAATTTTTTGTAAATACCATATGCATGGTCCATATTATTTACTTTTATCTGTTTTGTAAAAGATATAATACAGTCTGGTTTTCTTATACCACTTGGTACTTCCACTGATTTCCATCTATCACAACATTCATTTGATACTTTTTCAAGTAATTTCATTCTTTCTTCAAATGGTTTACCTACTAAATCTGGATCTGGTATATCAAATACTTGGAATGTTAATTTAGCCCAGTCTTTATCTACTGGTACTTTATGTCTTGTTATTCCTGTTGATTGTTGGAAAGTTCCATGACCACAGTGTAATTCTCCATCTAGAGAATGATTCGCTGGCATTCCTTCCTTAAACCATTTTGGTGCTTCATATACTTTTCCTGTTCTTGATACAAAATTTACTCCATTCCATACTGCTCTCACTCCATCATACTTTTCTGATATAAACCAACCTTTAGGGTCTACTGCGTATAACGTTTTTGCTTTACTAAATTTCCATTTCCTTCCTGTTTCTCTCAATCCTGAATCACCTTCATATACAACCCATTTGGATTTCTTATATTCTCCACTACTCTTATATGCATAATCTTCATTTGGATCATAAAATTTATCTGCTAACATTGGTGATTTTGTGAATATTACAGTTCCTTTTTTTTTCTTAAGTGTTACTTTTCCTGAACTTCCTGATTTTTGTTTTTCTCCACCTACTTCTTCATAACCTTTACTTAATTTTTTCTTCATCGCTATTTCTGCTAATTCTAAACCTTTTTTAAACGAAGATACTGGTTGATCTGTTGTCCTTCCCTTTGTCCCTACTCTTCCAAAATTTATTTGCAAATTATTATGTGTTACCTTAATGTTATAAAATTTATTACTTGAACCATCTTTAAATGTTAGTTTAATTAATTTCTCCTCTTTCTTCCCAGAGGATGATTTTTTTGCAGTTTTCTCTTTTTCCATATCTTCAACACTTGGCACTTTTCCTGTTTTACAGTATTGTTCTTTCATCTGTTTTACCAAGTTCTGGGCGGTTAATTCACTTGTAACCAAATTTCCTCTTATTTTTAATTCTCCCCTATTAAACTTTGACATTACATTACTTTCAATATTTGCCTCACATTTTGTTTTTTTTTCTGGGTTTTTTTTCTTTGATAGTGCTCTAATTCTTGCTTCTCTTAACTCATGTATTGTTAATTCTTTTCCAGAAGATGATTTTTTTGAAGATGATTTTCTTGCGTCATCTTTTTTTGCCATATCTGCTTTCAATGCTTCCTCATATTCTCTATCTTGTTCTTCACGTAATTTCCTATCAGCTTCTATCCTTCTTTTTTTCTCTAATGACGCTTCTTTCATACTTAATTCAATTGCTCTAGCCATGTCATCATCTTCAGATAAACTTCTTTTCTTTCCCTTTGGTGGTGATGGCGGCTTTACGCTCAATTTTCTTTTTTTTGTTGATTTATAACAACATGTATCCCCCTTCTTTGTCTGTCTTTCTTCATAACCATCTTCACATGGTGGTTCGGGATTTCTTGTAGTGCATTTTCTTTTTGCTGTTTTCTTTAATACTACCTTCTCAACTGGCTCTTCTGGTACAATTTCCTCTTCTTTAACTGATTTTTTTTCCTCCTTTTCTTTCAACATATATCCTTTACTCTTTTTACTCTTAATTAGTTTTTCAATATTGGCTAATGTATCTGTCTTTAAAACTGTTCTTCCATCTGTACCGATTCTACCAAAAATAATTACATGATACCCTCCTTTATCTGGGTTGTAACTTATTTTCCAAAATTTACCTGAACTACCTTTTACATTATGATATAATTCTGTTATATTTCTATCACTACTTCCACTTTTTGTTACTGATTTTTTTGACGATTTTTTTTCTGATTGTTTACAGAAATGCTTTAAGAATTTATCAATTATATTTTCAAATCTTTTTTTATTCTTCCTACCGCCAATAGTATTTCTTTCTGGGTTTTCATATGCCCAAGCATCACTTCGTGCCACGCTTCCATTCTCACCATAGAGTCCACCTATAAATAATTCTTGTACGCCGACATATTTACTTGTTGGACCCATTTCTGAATTATATGGTTTGAATTCCTCTATTATTTCATATAAATTATTTTTTTTTACGCACTCATTAAAAAGAGGATGTCTTTTTAAATATTTATAAGTCATGTCATTTATTAAATGTCCCGTCTTTTCCTCATTATAGATAGATATTTCAAATTTTCCTTCTGTATCAGTCTCTACACGACCATAGCTGTCATATACTCCTATACTAGTAACATTTCCATCTTTTTTCACAACACGAACTTTATTCTGCCAATCATATTTATCTTCCCATCCTTTTGTCCCATTTTCTTTAGGATCATAAACTTCACCTGGATTGCCTGTTAATACATCATATTCTGTAAATACACCCATTTCTATATAATAATATTAAAGAAAATAAAGTTAAAGTTCTTTTTTTTTATTTATTTTTTATTCATTCAATAATGATAAACTATATCTTCAATAATCAAAATATAATGGAAAATATTTTTACATATTGTGACTATATTTCAAAAATAAATTTAAGAGAAACGTGTTTAAACTGTAATAAACTATTTGAATACACATATCCAGAAATCGATCGTTGTTTAAAGTGTTATAGATTAAAAATTAAAAAAATTATAAATGACTTTACATTTAGATCATTCGAAATTAAGTTCAATTATGTAAAAAGATTAAGAAGTGACTCTGTATATAATGTATATGATTATATGGAGAGATGTAATAAATTAAAAAAATTTATATTAGCAACAAATGATAAAAATATATTTTGTATTTTATGTATATTTATATATGAATTAATAATTGGTTTTAGATTAGCTCCAGATATACTTTTAACATATGATACTCAAAGAGCAAGATTTTCAACAGATTTTCTAAGAAAGATTAAGACTAATCATTACTATAAAACTTATTGGGAAAATGTAAAATATTATTATAATTATATTTGTATTTTATTATATCAAGATATAGACTATGATTCATGTATATTTTAAATTAATTAAGGGTCCTGTTTACCAACATTATAGTATTTATCAAGATATTTTAACAAATCTTCATACTTATTTACAAATGAATACGCATTTATTTTCTCCTTCATTTCTGTATTTTCAATCTCTAATTTCTCAACTTTTTCTTTTAGTATATCTATTTCATTTTTTAGATCTACTATATTGTCTGTATTTTCTGACATAATATTTATAATAGAAAATATTTTTATTATTTAAGGAGTTATTATATACATATAAATATGAATTACGATAAATTTATAAAGATTTTAGAAGAAGACAAAATAAAGATAATACCAATACTTGAAAATGAAGATTGTTTAGATGACATAAATTTTACCCCATCTTATATAGAGTATATATATAGAAGAGATAATTGTGAGGAAGAGATACAAAGAATAAAAGATAGAGTAATAAATGAAAATAGAGCAGAATTTGCTGTTGGTACTATTTTGAATAAAAAGGAAGCTGATTTCTGTATAAAAAATGATATAAAAGTGTTATTTTCACCACATTTTGACCCAGAATTAGTAAAATACTGTTTAAGTCAGGGTGTAATTATGATACCTGGTGTATCAACTTCTACAGAAATAATGGCAGCTTTTAATATTGGTGTTAAGGTTATGAAATTTTTCCCATGTCACTGCCAGAGTAATATTGAAGCTATAGGACAATATTCAACAATATTTAATAGATTAAATATAAAATTCACAGTAAGTGGTGGCGTTAAGCAGGAAAATTATAAAGAAATTTTAAATATAAAAAATGTAATTGCTGTTGGTAGTCGTACAATAAAACCATATAAATAATTTCTTTTTATTTTTTGTGGTTGTGGTAATGGTGTAAAAAAGAAAATTAATAATGATGAATAATTATATATCAAAATATTCACTATAGATATAAATAATATAGGTACTATAAGTATAATAATATTATGTTTTCGGATATTGGAGCAGCAGGTGTTATTATATTTAATGTAAATAATGATATTCAGACCGTTATTGTTACTGGAAAAAAAGGAAATCATAGCTTTCCAAAAGGTAAATTAGAAAAAAATGAAACAATACTTAATTGTGCGATAAGAGAATTATATGAAGAAACTGGTATATTAAGGGAAAATATAAATCTAATAAAAAATGGCGAAATATACTGGGATGAATTCAATGGGGGAAATAAACCAAATATACGATATTACCTTGGTATATATAATAATAATTCTCACAATTTTTTATATGATAAAAATGAATTAACCAATGTATTCTGGGAAAATGCAGAAAATGTATCTAGAAACCTGCGAATGAGAGATAACCGAAAATATATATATAATCAGGTATATAATTATTTACTTGAATTAAATCTTAAAAATATTTAAAGTTATATTTTTATGTTATATGCAATGTATTATGATATAATTGTTGCAAAAAACAGTGATGGTCTAATTGGTTACAATGGTAACCTAGTTTATCGAATTAAAAAAGATATGGAATACTTTAAAAAAATAACTAAAAAAAAAAACAATATCGATAAAAAAAATGCGGTAGTTATGGGTCGAAAAACATGGGAATCTATTCCAAGTAATTTTAGACCATTAGAGGATAGAGTTAATTGTATATTAACTAGAGATAAATCATATATCGCAAAAATTAATTCCCTTAATAATGATGATATTATTTGCTCTACACGTTTTGAAAAGTTAATTGAAAATTTATGGAAAAATGACTACATTGAAAATATATTTATAATTGGTGGATATGAAATATATAAAAGAGCTGTTGATTTTGGACATGTAAGATATATGTATGTTACCGAGATCAATCATTCAATACCATCAAGTGATATAAATACAGAACATGGAGTGTATTTTCCATTATGTGATATGAGTAAATTTTCTCTATTTACAGAAAAAATAAATACAGGGAACGTAAAGATTATGCTACAATCAAGCATAAATGATTTTATTTCAGGGGAAATTAAATCAAAAAAAATAAAAGTTGATAAGGAAATAAATTATTCATTCACTGTATACAGAAATAATGAATTAGAAGAAATAGAAACCGAAGTATTGTCAAGTAGTTCAAGTAATAGCAGTCCAAGTAGTTTAAAACATAATATAAAAAGTGAAGTAATGGAAGCATTAAAAGAAAATAATTTTTTAAATGAAAAAAATGACGAAAGTAGTACTTTTGAGAACAGGAATATAGAAGAAGAACAGTATTTAAATTTACTTAAAGAAACATTAGAAAATGGTGATGTTAGGAAAACAAGAAATTCTATTACACGATCAATTTTTGGTATGAGAATGGAATTTGATTTAGATAATAACACGATACCACTATTAACTACAAAGAGAGTTGCTTGGAAAACAGCAATTAAAGAATTAATATGGTTTATTAGTGGTAGTACTTCTAATAAAGAATTACAAAAACAAAATGTGCATATATGGGATGGAAATTCTTCAAGAGAATATCTTGATAGTATCGGACTTAAGAATAGAGAAGAGGGAGATCTAGGTCCAGTTTATGGTTTTCAGTGGAGACATACTGGAGCAAAATACACAACATTTAATGATAATTATGAAGGTAAAGGTATTGACCAGTTACAGAATTGTATTGATTTAATTAAATCCAATCCAACAAGCCGTAGAATAATTATGAACTCATGGATACCTGAATATATTGATGAAATGGCTCTTCCTCCATGTCATATATTATGCCAGTGGTATGTTTCTTCTGATAATAAATTATCACTCCAAATGTATCAACGATCCGGTGATAGTTTCCTAGGTGTACCATTTAATATTTTTTCATACTCTATGCTTATATACATGGTTGCACATATTACGGGGAAAAAACCTGGAAAACTTATCCATATAATTGGTGATTTTCACATATATGATAATCATATTGAGCAAGTAAAAGAACAAATATCTAGAAAACCATACTCATTCCCCACACTAAAAATAAAAAGATCAGTGAATAATATAAATGACTTTAAATTGAATGATTTTGAAATTGAAAACTATAATTGTCATTCTCAAATAAAAGCTGAAATGGTTGCCTAAAATTTACGATTTGAATCACATGCTATATCACATGCAACATAATACATTTTTTTTGTATTATCATATATAACTTCGTGTTTATGTGGTTTATTAGGACAATCTTTCCCAGCCATTTTACATCTTCCTTTCTGTTTATGAACTAAAGAATGACTTGAAGCACATTTATATATATCCATATTTATGGCTGATAAACCAAGAGCAATTCTTGGTGAATAAAAATCAGCATACGCACCATTAACTTTACCAAAAAACAAATTATTGTTTCTTATTGTTATTTTGCTTCCATAAGGGAAAGATATTATATAATTTTTCTTACTTTGATATTCTAATAATTTCATAGTAAATACTTTACTTAAACCGTCATCGTCATCTATTCTTACTGTCGCATAATTCCCTGTATCAATATAATTAAATGTATTAAATTCTGAAAATGACTTTATAAAAAAAATTGTTATTCTACTATCACTACACAATTCTAACAATTTTTTTTTGTATTTTTTTGGTAAATAAGTAGATGTATATATATTCCACTTCCAGTGAGGGTATATTTGATTTTTTATTGATTGTAGGCAATTTTTTTCAAAATACATGAATTTTTTATTTAATCTTTTTTCAGAAAATAATTTCTCTTCATAATTTTCATCACTACATATCTTATATTTCTTTCCTTCTGTATCTAATATACTGAATCTTGTAATAAAATATATATCCATTTTTGTAT
>MDTD01153129.1_pt1 | contig 21325 bp, 10 predicted proteins | sample 811221 | NCBI WGS metagenome assembly MDTD01 (sample SAMN05326646, study PRJNA326480) | marine metagenome | isolation source: seawater | place: Pacific Ocean: South West | collected 2011
CGCCAGCCGAATTATTTCGATGGCAAGTATTGGTACGAAACCGAATCAGATATGAATGCAGGCATCAATTCTGCCATCAACAAGGATGCCGGTGTCTTTCTTTACGAAAGTTCACGTGTGACGGTGGAGCGCTGTTATATGCATGACCCACGGACTTCGGCCAATAATTGGGGCGGCAACAGTCATCCTGCCGGCCCGAGTGCGATATATGTGCGCAACATTACAGGCACCCAAGTGAAGATCATGAAAGGCAACTTCGTGGTGCGCTATAATGACTTGATCGGCAGTGATGAGATTCGCTGGAACGACGTGATCGAGGGCGAGAACAATGAGAACGAGCGCGGTTCTTTCTACCGAGATACCGATGTCTATGGCAACATGCTTGCCTTCGCAAACGACGACTCGACCGAGTTGGACGGGGGACAAATGAACATTCGCTTTTTCGGGAACCGTATCGAGAACTGCTTTGTAGGCTTGAGCTTGGCACCCAACGTGGTGGGCCCGACATATGTGTATCAAAACCTGATGTTTGATATCGGGGATGATCGTAACGCGTGCTATTCCATGGTGAAACTTGGTGGCGGTGATACGTATTCCAAAGGCAAGAGCTTCTTCTTTAATAATACGATCATCGGCAAGGGCAACGGCTTGACCGGTGTCGGCTATGGTAGTGATAGCAATCGTTCGATGTTCTTGCTGCAGAGTCGAAATAACATTATTCAAACCACGAACTCGCACCCTGATTATAGTCGCACGATTTCGGACCCCGAAACCAATGCCTGGAACAGCTTCGATTACGACAACTTGTCGACAGTCGGGCAGAGCACCGCGACTGTAAACTATGCCGCCGGGCAAGAGGCCAACGGTATCCTTGACGATGCGCCCACTTTTGTGAACGCCGCAGCCGGGGACTTCCGCCTCGCGAGTGGCTCGTCCGGCATTGATGACGGCCTGGGTTTGTTAAACCTTGCGGACCAGTTCCTCGGAGCTGCTCCCGACCAAGGGGCCATCGAACATGGCGATAGCTCATTGTTCCCCATCCGTCCGATCGCGGTGAGTGCCGACCAATATGTCGTCACATTGACGGGAATCGCTGGAGGAGCATCCACACCTGTGGACGTGGTGCTGTCGACCGGTGCACTGCAGACTTCGCTTGGGTATGAATTGCGCATGAACAATACGGTGGATTGGCTGCAAGTGACGCCGGCAACCGGCAGTTTGAGTGCCAACAGCACGCAGACTTTGAGCTTTAGTTTGCAGACCGCTGGGCTGAGCTCTGGCGACAGCTTAGAGGCCACGATCTTAGTGCGCTTCGATAACGGATTTTCCGTGCCGATTACGGTGCGTGCAGAAGTTCAGTAGCCCAGTTGAGGGGGCGACCTGAGCCACGCGATGGACCTATTAGGTCTGTCTACTATAGCAGCGACACGAAGCCGCGCAGACATTCACGTCTGCGCGGCTTTTAAGTTGATGGGGGCATCCTATGCGTGACATGGGATATCAATAGCGTGCGAGTTGTGCTTCTTCTTGACATAGTCACGTCGAGCTTCTTGCTACTGCCGTAGGTGATCTCTGTGGCCTATTGTCTCCCATCCCTGTAATTATGATTTATAAAAAGAACCGTCGACTGACATGTGCTATTCTGTGCTGTCTGACTCTCTCCTTCCTCGCATGTGCGCCAGAAACCAGCGAAGAGGGCGCAGGTCGTGAAAACGTCGCGACTCCTGAGCTTGTGCAGCACGCAGAGGCACTGACAACAGCAGTCGCAGTCACTCCAGAATTTCTTTCGCCTCAGTTGATTGCTCAGGAGCTCACTAGTTTAACGCCCGATGCGGGGATGGAGCAGGGCGTTTCGGACTGGAAGGGAAACGTTAAAGCGGAAACGGAACTGGTGGCAGCAGGGGAACAGGCGCTGAGATTGAACGGCGTGCATTTCTTTTTGAAATATTCGCACAAGTTAATCCCGATTTCGGGCGGGACTTATTATAAGTTGTCGCTGCAAGCGGCGGCCGATAATATTTCGATCAGTCCGACGGTTTCGTTTACTTTCTATGCCGCCGACGGTAGCACCCGTCTGGGCGAATCTCGCACCTTGATCGATCTGCGCGGCACAGCACCGTATCGCGAATTTTCAAGTCCGTATCAGCTCGCACCTGACGAAGCGGCCTTTGTCGGCATCGGTGTGGCCTTTCCTAAGGGGAACCGCGATGCGAAACTCTTGCTAGATGAAGTGCATCTTTATGAATTATCCAATTTACCGGTACGACTGGTATCCACTTATGAGTCGATCAGCGTCTATGTTAGCCGTGCCAGTCAGGTGCCCAATGAAGAGGCACATGTGTATTACCGCGAGGCGGGCAGCAGCCAGTGGTATGAATCCTTTGCCCCGGAGTTCGATGCGGAGCGCGGCGAGTATCGCAGCAGTATCGTAGGCCTCAATGAGGGCCGCGATTACGAGGTGCAAGTCGTGCTTGAAGCCGATGGCTTGAAGCTCGACGAAGCGGGCGCGACGGTGAGCACTTGGGATGGCTCGCCGCCGATTGGGCAGACGATTTCTGTGGCGAGTCTCTATGAGGGGGGACAGTTACTGATTGAGAGTATGCACGGTGAGCCGGATGCCTGGATCAAAATCACCGGAACTGGAACAGCTGATATTGACGGTGGCTATGATGACGAGGCTGCACTGAAAATCGTAAATAGTAGCTATTTGATTTTTGAAAACATCGGCATTCAGGGCGGACGTCGCCATGCCGTGCAGGTGCAAATGTCCGACCAAATTCGTATCGTTGATTGCGAAATGTCGGGTTGGGCGCGCAAACCCAACTTCACTGATGGCAAGTTTGCTTATGAGACTGAGTCCGACATGAAACGTGGCATGAACCGCGCGATCAATAAGGATGCGGGCGTTTATCTCGATGCGAGTTCACGCGTCACCGTGGAGCGCTGTTACATGCACGATCCGCGCAGTGGTGCCAATAACTGGGGCGGCTACAATCACCCCGCGGGGCCGAGTGCCATCTATGTGCGCAATATTGCCGACACCCAAACCAAGCTCATGAAAGGTAACTTCGTAGTGCGTTATAATGATCTAATCGGCAGTGATGACCTTCGTTGGAATGATGTGATCGAAGGAGAGAACAATGAGAATGCGCGCGGCTCCTTTTACCGAGATAGCGACATTTATGGCAACATGCTGGCCTTCGCAAATGATGACTCCACCGAGATGGACGGCGGTCAAATGAACACCCGTTTCTTCGGCAACCGTATCGAGAACTGCTTTGTCGGTTTGAGTTTAACCCCCTGTGTCGTGGGGCCGTCCTACGTGTATCAAAACCTGATTTTCGATTTGGGGGATGATCGTAATGCCTGCTTCTCGATGGTGAAGCTAGGCGGAGGCGATACCTATTCCAAGGGGAAGAGCTACTTTTTTAATAATACAATCATCGGCAAAGGCAACGGCCTGACTGGGGTTGGCTATGGTAGCGATAGCAATCGCGCGATGTTCTTGGTGCAGAGCCGAAATAACATCATTCAAACCACGAATTCCCACCCCGACTATAGCCGCACGATTTCGGATCCCGGTGCCAACGCGTGGAATAGTTTCGACTATGATAATCTGTCCACTCTTGGACAGGAGCGCGCGACTGTGAACTACACAGCAGGGCAAGAGCCAAACGGCATCTTGGATGCAGCGCCCACCTTTATCAACGCAGAGGCAGGGGACTTTCGCTTGGCTAGTGATTCTTCGGGCATTGATGACGGCATCGCCTTATTGAACTTTGCGGATCAGTTTCGTGGCAGCGCTCCGGACCAAGGCGCGATTGAATTTGGCAGCAGTTCCTTGTTTCCGATTCGTCCGATTGCTGTGAGCGCAGACAAGTATATCGTGAAATTATCGGCCAGTGCGGACGGTGCATCTAGCCCCGTAGAGGTGGCGCTGAGCGCCGGCGATTTGGAAGCGTCACTCGAGTATGAAGTGCGCATGAATCACACTGTGGATTGGCTTCAAGTCACTCCAGCGAAAGGCAGCCTAAGTGCGAACAGCACACAAACACTCAGCTTTAGTTTGCAGAGCGAGCAATTGGAAGCGGGCGAAGATATCGAGGCGACCATTCTAGTGCGCTTTAAGAACGGCTTCTCGGTTCCGATTACAGTGCGCGCGGACGTGCAGTAGCACTGCCTCGTGGCGTCGTCGCTTGCGACGGCCAGTAAAGAATGAGGCATTCATATCAGCTGACCTGCTTGAGTACATCGGCTGGACTGTGCCCAAAGATTCGTTTGAACTCGCGGCTGAATTGGGTGGAGCTTTCATAGCCGACTTTGCGTGCCACTTCGTTTACACGGAAACCATGTTCATAGAATAGGCTGCGTGCTTTGTCCAAGCGGATGCGTTTCAGATATTGGATCGGGGAGGTGCCCGTGACTTGTTTGAAGGTGCGGTGAAAGGAGGACGGGCTCATGTTCACGATCGAGGCGAGTTCGTCGACATCCATTGGCTCGTTGTAGTGGCTATGGATCTGTTTCAGGGCCCGATCGATACGGGCCAGGTTTGAGTTTTTCGTGGCGAGTGAATAGAGGGCATTCCCGTTTTCACTGCACATGATTCGATATAGTAGCTCGCGCACTACCCCGGGGCCGATGATGCGTGCCTCGTCGGGGCTTTGTAGCGCTGATAGCAAGCGCAGGCTGGCATCGTGGATTTCGTGCGTGCTTCGAGAGACAAATAAGCCGGGGCCTTTGGGGCATGAATCAAAGCTGCGATTTGCCGATTCCATTTCGGTGATGATCTCGTGCAGTACAGTCAAATCGATATCGATCATCATCGCGAGCAAAGGGTCTTCGGGGGTGGCAATTGCTTCGCACTCGGCCGGTAGCGGCACAGTGAGGACTAGGTAGTTGTCGGGGTTGTAGTGGTAAGTATGGCTGCCGAGATGGATTTTTTTGGCACCGTTGCCAACGATAATGATGCCCTGTCGGTAGCAGAGCGGCTCGCGTTGCAAGCCATGCGAGGACTTGTGGATGCGAACATCTGGCAATGCAGTGTCATTGAATGCCTCCAAGGGGGCTAGTTCATCCATTAATTGCGCGATTTGTTGTTTCATATCGTTGATTGGTTATCGAGGACAAGCTGGCAGAGAATCTCTGCCAGCTTGTCCTCGGAGGACTCTGGTGAGGGAGTTTAGAGCGCCAGCTTCAAGACGGCTTCGGCATCTGCCAATGTAAAATCATCCGTCTCGGACAGCGCGGTCATGCCGTGCTTTTCAAGTGACGCGATCACCTTGGGAATATCGCTTTCGCCGAGATTATTTTCAGCCAGTGTGGTCGTCATGCCAAGCGAGCGGAAGAAGGCTTCGGTCTTTTCGATGGCCTGATCAGCTTTTTCAGATTCGCTGCCTTCTGTGACGCCCCAGACGCGTTCGGCGAATTGGGCGAGCTTGGCTTGCTTCTGTGATTTGCGATGCTTCCACAGGGGCGCTTGCACGATTGCCAAGGTGCGGGCGTGATCGAGTCCGAAGAGTGCTGTCATCTCGTGGCCAATCATGTGTGTGGTCCAGTCCTGCGGTACACCAGCACTCACGATGCCGCTGAGCGCAAGGGACGAGCACCAGAAGAGATTGGCACGAGCGTCGTAGTTTTCGGGCTCCGCGATGGTGGTGGAGCCGACTTCGATCAGTGTTTGTAAGATGCCTTCCGCGATTCGATCCTGCAAGCGACCGTCCACCGGATAGGTGATGTATTGCTCCAAGATATGAACAAAGGTATCGGCCACGCCGTTGGCGACCTGGCGTGAGGGCAAGCTGTAGGTCAGTTCCGGATCGAGAATTGAAAAGGTCGGATAGGTCAATGGACTGAAAACTGGCAGCTTTTCATGACCGTCTGAGATGACGGCAAAGCCGTTCATTTCTGAGCCTGTTGCGGGCAAGGTCACGACTGTGCCGAGCGGGATGGCTGTATCGACTGGAACAGCGCCAAAGCCGTGTCGCATGAGTTCCGCCTCTTTACCTTGGTATTGCTCGGCAGGTGTTGCCAGTGCGATGAATTTTGTGCCGTCCATCACTGAGCCGCCACCGACGGCGAGCAGGTAGTCGATCTTCTCCGTGCGTGCCAGCTCCACCGCTTGGAGTAGGGTTGCGAGTTGTGGGTTGGCCTCGATGCCGCCAAATTCAAAAATGGTGCGAGTCGTGGATTGGAGCGCCTGCTTGACGCGCTCGAGTGTGCCAAACTTTTTGACACTGCCGCCCCCGTAAGTGATCAGCACTCGTGCATGTGCAGGCACTAATGTGTCAAGCTGCTCTAGCTGATCTTTGCCGAAGACGACCTGTGTCGGATTTGAGTAATTGAAGTTGTTCATAATATTTATCGATTTGAATGATGATAAGGTCCATTTTATAGGAGGGCATTACTATAACTGTCAATTTAGGTAAAATCTACGCATAAAGGTGCTGATTGTCTGCCTATTACTGTCGTTTAGTGTAATTCGTAGATTTTCTGTTTAGGGGCATGGTGGGGTATTATCTTTGCAGAATTCAATAGATGTGAACTCGGGATGAAAAAAGTGAGAAGCGAAGCATTTATTAAAAACATACGTACTGCCCCTCTTTTTTTGAGTGCCCCGACCGCAGTCAGTTTGAGAAAGCGAAATCCTACCCACACGCACAAGTACAGACCGACCTCGCCACTAGTGGGGATGTGGTGGATGCCTTGTGCTCGGTTGGCGTCCGTAAATGGGGATCAAGCTAAGGGCGACTACTTACTGGCTGTTTGGCTCAGGCGCCGTTTGGGTCGGGATATAATAGCGGCGCACGTCTATTTTTCCAGGGCGATTGGGACGGTCGCTGATGAAAATTAGACCACTACGGCCTGCGCGATAGGGCCAAAATGTGTTATAGGCCAATTGCCACTCTTGGGGAGTCTCGCTTGGCATTTGTAATGCGATCATCACTCCGAAATTAGGGCCGTTGATACCAGGAAGTGTGAGCGTGAGGTCCTTGCCGGCATCGAGTGCGAGGCGTTTTTCGTCGAACTTAGTCATTAAGTTGAACTCAGATAGGTTGAAGATGCGATACAGGTCTTGACCGTTGGCTTGTAACCGAAGTTGGATTTGTGCGATCCTATATTGATCTGTTTGATTGCCCTGATCAATGAAGAGCAGTAGTGGATCGGGCGTGTTTGAGGCGATCGTCGTGCTTGCGATTGGGATCGAGATAGGCTCGCCGCTGGCATCTTTGGGGCCGTCTTTATAAAAGGTTAGGCTGCGGTCGGCCCAGCATTCGTAAGCGGGCGTGGGGGCTCCATTGGGAATCGATAGATCGATACGTTGCGAGCCGACAAAATAGTGAATGCCGCGTATCGATTGATTCCAGCTCAGTGCGCTGAAGCTCGTTTTGATGGGCGCCTCGGTTTGAGCCTGTGCAGTGATGCTCCCAATGAGTAGGCTGACGAGGAGTAGGAATTTGAAGGTATGTTGCATGGGTATTTAAATTTCGGATTCGTTGAGCCAACGGAAGCTGACGATTTCGTAGCCTCGTCCCAGTTCGCCGGATGGTTGAATGAGTTCTTCGGGGGAAGTGGTGATGTCCACGCCTACCGGAAGAGCTGTGCGTTGCACGATGGCTTCGCACCATGCTTCGCTCACGGTCTTACCGGATACGGGATCTGTGTATTCTCCGTAGGCGCGGATCAGGAAGGTGTCCCCACGTGTCGTCAGGATGGGGCCTAGGCGTTGTAGCAGGTCGCCCTGTAGCACGTAGCCTGGCATGCCGGCTGCCTGAGAATTCGTATCGCCAAAAGGATCACTGAAACCTGTGCCAATCGCTGTGGGCCCGGAGTCTCCATAGCTGGATAGCTTGGCATTGGTATTGAGCCCCCGTGTGGGATCATCGAGCGCTGCTTGTAGCGCGCCCATCTTGCCGGTGTCATCATTTTTGAGGGAGCGATTCACAAAGTCTGCCAGCGATAAAAACGGACCGCGCAGTTTGACCTGGTCGACAATTGCTTGCGCTAGATCGTTCAACTCGTCGGCGCTAATCTCTCGCACACCTTTCCAAAAATTGTCGCTGCCAGTTGAGACGTTCAAGTTCACCTTGCCATGGTAGGGCCATGAGAAGCGTGAGATGAGTAAGCCGCCGTCTTCGGAGCCTTCTCCTGAGCTATAATCGTATGTGGGCAAGCGTGCTTGCATCAAGCCACCTAAGACAGCTTTCCACGCATCCACAGAGGTGGAGTTGACGTTGAAGGCGCCTTCAACACGCAGGGACGCCGCCATTTTGTGAAACAAGCTGTCGTCATCGCCTCGGGCATCGAGGAGGTCTTGAGTGATGATAGCTGTATCTGAATTGTATGTGTAACGCGTATTTGCGAAGGAACTGTCGCCTCTCAGGAAGTCCTCCACTTCATCTTCAGTGATGGTACTGGTGATGCCAGAGAAGTAGTAGCGATCCCAGACTTTTTCATTCACTAAGTAGGAGCTATCGAAAAGTTTGAAGTTCTCGTAGTCAGGTTCTTTACCGAGGTCGGAGTAGTAAATCCAAGCACTATGTGCGCTCGATTCTGTCTGATCGAGCTCGATGCGCACGTTGGCAAAAGAGTTACCTAGCATATAGCTGGGGTCGAAATTGTAGCGGCCTAGATTGGCATGTTGTAGATTGCCCAAGGAGAGCAGGGCTGTTCGGGGGCGATCAAATAGAATGACTTCGGGGGCGCCGCCGGGCTCGATGCTCGTTCCCCAATAGCCGGTGGCTCGATCATTATCAACAAGATGAATGTCCGATGCGCCACTGGTCAATACGCCACGACTGCCATTCGGGTCCTGCGTGGTGTAGGTGCTGAGCACCTTGTAACCTGTTGAGTCGGTAAAGCCGTCCCATTCCACATTGCTGGCGATTGCGCGCACATTGGAGTCGATCAAATTACGCCAAGGGGCATTATACTCTTCGGTGGTTTTGAGCCAATACCCGATTGAAAGTAGCTCGTCCTGAATATTGGCGGAGGCTACTGAATTATAATAGCGCGAGACAGAGATCGCATCGCTACCCTTCGCGTCGGCGAAAATCTTTCCGATACTGAGAACGCTGCCCGAGTAGCCATAACCCAGTGTCATGCCTGAGCCGATATCTTCCTCGAGTTTGATTTCGAAATTGAAGCCTGGATACAGTCCGCTGTCTGTATCGAGTAGATCCAACTTTGCCAAGCGATCCATTTCAGATTGAGTGAATCCCCAAGTTTTTTGTTTGGTGGGACGATTCGGGCTATAGCTGCCATCTTGGTAGCGAATAATGGGGGTGACTCCCTCCTGACTGGCTTCGCTGATTCCATAGCTGTTATTTTGCATGAATTCCATGCGTAATTTCAGTGGGATGACCATGCCACCCGCGCCTGCGACATAGTTGGTTAGGTAAACGGGCCTACTCTCGTTCTCGCTAAATTCGATTTCAGGGGAGCCGGAGGACTTTCTCCAGAACATGGCGATTCCATTTTCAGACCGGCGAATGGGATCGTATTTAGAATAATTTTTATCGATACCAAAATAGCGTGTCTCGCCGGGTCTGAAGCGAAGTTCTTTGCCAGTGTCCTTATCATGTATGAATAGTGAAACACGTCCATCGGCGGCATCGGGCATGAGCTCTCGAACACCAAAATTTACAGGATCTTCGCCATCGACGGTAATAGTTGTGACTAAATTGGGAGCCCAACCCATCACCAATCGATTGAGGTAAATTTCAGTGTTATAGGGGTTGTAGATACCGATCACGGGCGTGACGACCATTTCTAGCCCTTCATCGCCTTCTCTAAGTGCGTAGCTGAACTGCAAACGGGCAATCAGTGGAGTGACCCAACTTTGTAGTTGGTAGTTGTCCGACATCGGGAAAAATAAGCGGTCGTCGTTGCCATTTTCTTTACCTTGATATGAAGGAGGCGTCTGGTAGGGGAGTCCAGTGCTCGCATGCGGTGAGAACGAATAATTAGGTAGGTTATGTTGCCAGCCCAAATACTTGTTCATGCGATAGTTGTCTTTCCCGTAGTCTCTTGCGTAAGACCAGAAGGGAGCGACGTAGTCAGGCACTTCTAGCTCAAACTCTCTATACTCTTCAATGTCGACTCGGAGTGCTGATTTGAGCTCTGCGCCGTCTGCGTCCTCTCGGATCCAACCATATTGCGGGGATCCTGAGCCCGGGATGTATTGGCGGTAATAGGAGCGTAAAATGCTCCAATTGGGCCCGCTGGCATCCACGCCATCGATGCCATCTGCAATCATAAGATCATCGTCGATGAAGTGTAAGGCTTCTTGATCGGATCCGTCCTCAGGGGACAGGACAAAATTAGCATCGAAAATTTTACGATATTCAAAGGCTTGAGTTAGGTCTCGCTTCAAACCGCCGTTTTTGACGTCCACTAGCAGCCCTTGCGACCAAGGCGTGAGCGCATTAAAGTAATGATCTTCAATGACTTCTCTGGTGCTGCTGGCGGAGCTGCTCTTGGAGATGAAGACCGTGCTGGCGAGATCGACTATTTTTGAAACCAAAGAGTCATTGGCCGGATAGGCATCGAGCTGCTCTAGGCGTTCGATGCCGTTCCGACGTGTGGTCGCCAGGCTGGTTGTGAGTTCTGCGTGATTGGTGCTGTCGGCATCGGGGTCGATGAGGTCGACGCGTGCTTTGGTGCTTTCATCTGAAATCCAATACGCAAAATGACTATTCTCATTGTCGGGTAGGGACTCTTTTAGAACTTTAATTTCTGTTGTGGGCGAAACGGATGTGTCACGTTGGACTGTGGCAATTTGATCATTGGGATATGTGTCTAGATCGGTTGCGGGGGTGATGTAATTAGGGTCAGTTGGGAGCAAGTCAGTATTGCCGCTGACAAGCCAGTTGCCTTGTGTGAATTTTTCGCTGCGATCCAGCCCTAGCCATCCATTGGTCTGCGTATTCCATACGCCGACCCACTGAGGGGAGTAAACATCGACCTCCGTCGCAGTGCCATCGCTGCCAGCTTCAAAAATTTCCGCACGTGCGGAGACACGTTGATCGGGGCCCATTTGCTTTTGGAGTTCACCTATGGCCATGATTAAGCCTAGACGTGCATTTTGACGGGCTAGAGTCTGAGACTTCAAGCTTGCAGCGCTGGTCGTTTCTACCTGCACCAAGGTCGTAATACTTAACAATAGCAATAAGACGAAGGCCATCAGCGAGAGCGCGATGACGAGTGCAAAACCATGATTAGCGGCTGGGCGTTTGGATGTAGAGATCAACATTGGGTAAAGGGATTGAGTATGCTGCGTCTTCTGGATCAGCTGTGAGCGTCAATCGGGCTCAGCTCGGCAACGCCTGAGGCTGGCATGCTGATTGAATACAGGCCCGTTTGCTGTTTTATTATTTGAGTATTCGCGGTAGGCTGGCCCATGCAGTCGCATGCCTTGACTTGGTAGCTTTGCGCTTGTTCGCCAAGATCGATCACGACGCGTTGACTTTCGGTGGCATTGACTACTGTAAGCTTGCGAGAGCGTAGCTTGCTGACGTCCACGATATGGTTGTTTTGATACAGCGCAACCAGCGTGGCGTCGGCACTCTCGACCTTTACGACGGGGTAGAGATATTGCGGCTGACTGGGCTTGAAATTGCCGTGCATCAGTAGTTCGCGATGCGAGTTCCAAAACTTGAGGTAAAAGCGGAGCATTTGATCCTGTTGCTTGCTAATGTCTTCGGGCTTGACTGAAATTTGAGGCACAGAAAAGAGCGTGGCCCAGAGTTGGAGGGCTGCGCGCTCAGGGCTTTCATTTCGATTCCACATAATCATGTCGGAGTGCACTGCAGTGGAGCCTGCCAATAGGCGTAAGTCTATTGTGCGTACACGATTACTGAGTGCATCATTAGGACAGTCATTGGCGCGCAGGATATTGCCATACTTGCGCATGGCGGGGCCGATATAATTTTGGCGAAATTCAATCAGCACCTCAGGGTTGAGGGCTTGCAGTTGTGTCATCATATCTGACAGCAGACGGTCCGCTGCCGCGGGCACGGAGCGCATGTCGGCGGTCTCTCTGGCACTCTCTGTGGTGACCTCCGCTGTGAATTGATCCACAAAATCGAGCTTCAGGCCGTCCAATTGCCAATCTTGAATCGCGCGGCGGTAAAATTCGATTAAGTATGCGCGCACCTGCGGATAGCGTGGGTCGAGGCAGGCAGCGTTGTCAAAAGGCTTGGGCAGTGTGCGGTCTTCAAAGGTTTTCCATGCCTGACTTTCGAGTCCTGCGTAGGGCACTGAGAACCAGAGCATGTAGCGCATGTCTAGTTTCTGTATGCGCTCTACGTGAGCGCTGAAATTAGGAAATTTGGAGCGAGCAATTTCCCAGTCGCCGCAGAATTGATAGCCTTTGTTGCTGTCGTCGGTCTGCCAACCATCGTCGACGATCACCGTTTTGCAGCCCATTGTTTGCGACCACTCGCAGCAGCTTTCAATTGCGTCTTCTGTCAGTTCTTGGTGGAAGCTATACCAGGTCGAGTAAACCGGATCGTAAGCCTGCGCTGGCACGGGAGCCGGCTTGTAGAGTGGCATCGCTTCCCACCATTGCGAGACCTGGGCCAGCGCTTCGTAGTGGGGGATGGCGCGCGTATCTATTAAGATCGTGACGCTGTAGTGATCGAGCGGCTCGGTGGGAGCTTCAAATAAAATAACCTCACACTTTACCTCAGCAGTATCTTCTTCGACCTGCACGCGCATTTGAATCGGATTGATGGCATCGGAGAGTGCAAAGGTTTGGCGGTTTTCTCCAGATTCTGAAAACAAGCTAAAGACTGGAGCGCCCTTAGTGGCATAAGAGTCGACGTATTCACACCAGCCCGATGTTAGCGAGCGGTCACTTTTGATCAGCGGGTGCCACTTGCCCGAAATATCAATTAGAGGGATGCACCATTCGATGGCGACAGGGCTTGGCGTGGTGACCCTTGCGAACTGGATGTCGATTTGATGTTCCACCAGTCCAGGCTGGATTTCTTTGTATGCGGACTTCGAGGTGATTACCTGTTCGGCTTGGAGGCTGGTAATCTTTAAAAAGCAATCTGTTGTCATTTTGGGTGTCGGTTTTTTGTCGCAGGAGCTTGGTGGGGCATCTGCCAGTGGCTATGAACGGATATTAAAAAATGAAACTCTTGACTATGTCACGTGAGAGGGCAACTTAAAAACACAATTTGCTGCCTTGGCCTAGTATGTTATTGGCAGTGTGGATGCAAGTGTCGCTCGCTGACGGGGCTTGCATGCTTCGCATTATTTAAATAGATTTTACTACTTACCCTTATGAATCCAGTGAGCCTTAAAACACAGTTTAGTTACGATCAAGCAGCCTTGCTGCCTTTCAAGTCGGAGCAATCACAAGGCGAGGCCGAGCTTCGCGCAAAAGAACTACTATCGCAGATGTCGGCCGAGGAACGCTTCAATCTCGTCTGCGGAGGTGGTTTTACGATACGTGCCTGTGAGCGTTTGCAGATTCCAGAGATTATTATGTACGATGGCGGGCAGGGAGTGAATTTGCGGCCATGGTGTGATAATGGTGTTTTAGAGAAAACGGTTTCTTTTCCCTGCACCCAACAGCTTGCGGCAACGTGGAACCGTCGCTTGACGGGGCAATATGCCAAAGCGATCGCCGAAGAGTGTCGAGCTGGAGGCATTCACGTCTTACTGGCGCCTGGTGTGAATATTTATCGTTCGTCTCAATGTGGCCGAAATTGGGAGTATATGGGAGAGGACCCCTATTTGCCTGCTTTTAAGGCAGGGATTGAGGCCGGCGTTTTATCGGTGATGACGGGCTATAATTTACTCAACGGTGAATACTGCGGCCAGAGCTACTATGTGATTCAGAAGCTGCTACGTGAGCAACTTGGGTTTGAGCATCTGGTGATGACTGATTGGAATTCCGTAACCGACGGAAATAAAATTGCGAGCAGTGGGCAAGACCTTGAAATGCCCAGTGGCGCAAAGCTGACTGAAGCCAAAGATCAACTGTTAGGCTCGGAAGCAATTGATCGCATGGCGCTGAGAGTGCTGCGCACATGTATCATGATGGGCTTCCATGATCGCCCACAACTAGTGCCTGAGTTAGTCGAGCGCTTGAGCGAGCATGAAGAAGTCGCTTATCAGACTGCGCTGGAAGGCATTGTTTTGCTTAGAAACGAAGCATCGATCCTGCCGCTGGCAGAAAATTCCGAGGAGACCATTCTAGTCACTGGCAACTACGCCAGTCGCACTCCCTTGGCAGGCTGGGGTTCTGGGCGCATCGAAGGTTATAATCCAGAGTCCTTTGTGGATGCATTTGCACGCAAGGCAGGCGACCACACGGTCCAATATCGTTTACACCCCAACGAAGGAGAGGTCAGCTCTGCCAATGCGGTTATTGTTTGCGTCGGCTATGAACATGAGGGCGAAGGTAAGGACCGGCCCTTTGAATTGCCAAAACCAGTGGAGGCACAGATTCAGCAACTCGTTGCGCTCAATCGACGGGTGATCGTCGTGATTTGCACTGGAGGGGCTGTGCGCATGGATTGGCATGATCAGACGGCGGCGATCTTTCAGGCAGGCTTTTGTGGGCAGCGTGGCCCCGCCGCGCTGGCAGACTTAATATGGGGAACGGTATCGCCCTCGGGCAAATTGCCCTATAGCATCGAGCGTCACTTCGCCGATTCTCCAGATCCGGACTATGTGCCCAAAGGCCTGAATGTTAGCGATCAGCGCAATAATCTACAACTCCCCGGATTGGAGAAACCAGAGCACTTCACTGGCGAGTGGCCGCATCAGATTCATTATAAGGAGGGTGTATTTGTTGGCTATCGCTGGTATGCGCAGCAGCAGATTCAGCCCAGATATTGCTTTGGGCACGGGTTGTCGTATTCGCAATTTGAATACCGTGACTTACGAGTTCAGCCCGTCGATGCGTCCACTTGGGAAGTGGCGGTCGATGTATGTAATGTCGGTTCAATGGATGCCGCTGAAGTGGTGCAGCTCTACCTTGAGCCGGTCGAGGCACTGGCGGAGCAACCTGCGCGTCAACTTAAAGGCTTTGATAAAGTTTCTGTAGCGGCCGGGGACACTCAGCAGGCGCGAATCTATATCGAGCTAGATGATTTTAAGAGCTTTGACTCCAGCGTAGGCGAGGCAGTGCTCCCTACGGATGCATGGCATTTGTGTGTCGGTAGTTCCATGCAAGACATTCGCTTGCGGAAGGTGCATGCCTGGTAGCGCGTTATGAGTTCTATGGTGCTCTAGCGTGGCAGTGTCGGCCTTAGTTTTAGAGATTCATTCAAAAAAATGGATGCTCGTATACCCGCTAGTGGGCGACGCGAAATGAGTTCACGTTTGGTGCGCGGGATGTAGAGCGGGCGCAGCGGAATCGTTAGTGTGGTGGTTTCTTCCGGGCATGCGGTCGCGCCTCAGATTCTAGAAGGCGCGTATGACTTTTTACACGATAAGGATAGGGTCATGGCGCTCGATATCGTGCATGGAAATGTGAGAGATTGTGCTTTTGCCGAGCAAGTTATCGGATTTGGTGCTTTGAATCTGCGAGATCCGCGGGTTGCCTTGTCGTCGTTCTATCAAGAACCCTATAAAGTCGGGCAAAACGCGGCCCAACTACTAGTCGATCGCATCGAAAAAGGTCCTTGGAAGCGTCGTCCAAAGCCGAAGACAATCTTATTGAAACCAAAGTTCGTCGAAGGCATTTCTTGCCAGGAGTGATCCCCGCCTGGGAAGTGACCGAGAATATCTGATGATGAATGCTTTGCCCGTAAATGCCTCCGCATTTTCGATTAGCGACGACGGATACATCCTACAGCTTCACCAGCGCTTTACCCATTTTATCACCTTCAAAGAGCGATATAAAAGCTTGAGGGGCATTTTCGATGCCTTCGCTTACGGTCTCTTCCCAGGTGATTTTGCCGGATTGTATCCATTCGCTCATGTCTTGTGCAAATTGGGGTTGTAGTGCTTGGTGGTCACGGACAATGAAGCCCTGCACGCGTAGGCGTTTGCCGATTATCTTAAAGAGATTGCTAGGGCCTGGGCTTGGATTCGTGTCATTGTAGCCAGAGATTGCGCCGCAGCAGGCGATCCGACCAAACTCATTCATCTCATTAATGGCCGCTTCTAAATGATCGCCGCCTACATTGTCGAAATAGACATCGATTCCGTCGGGGCAGAGCTCTCCCAGCTTGGCAGATAGATCGTCCACTTCGCGATAGTTGATTGCCTCGTCCACGCCCGCTTTCTGTTTCAGCCATTCGATTTTGGAGTTGGAGCCACTACTTGCGATCACACGGCAGCCCTTAATTTTAGCGATCTGGCACACGATCGAACCCACCGCACCCGATGCTGCGGAGACGAATACAGTCTCGCCGGCTTTGAGCGCACCGATTTCCAGTAGGCCGGCGTAGGCAGTCATACCCGTCATTCCGAGAACGCTGAGGTAGCTGCTAGTGGGGGCCTGATCGACGTCCACTTTTAGCACGCCTTGACCGTCGCCAACCCAGTGGTCGCGCCAGCCCTGGTTGCTCAGCACATAGTCGCCCTCAGAAAAATCACTGTGATTGGAGTGAAGGATGCGTCCCACGCATCCACCTTCCATCACCTCACCGAGGGCAAAGGGGGGCACATAGCTATCGGCATCTTTCATGCGTCCGCGCATGTAGGGATCGACCGACATCCATTCGTTTTTCACCAGAAACTCGCCTTCACCAGCTTCGGGTATTGGAACTGCCACGCATTCGAAATTCGCTTGCGTAGGCATGCCATCAGGACGGGACTTTAAGTGGATTTCATAGCTATTGGATTCGCTCATACCCGCAGCCTACAGAGCTATGAGCTTTCTGCAAGGTAGGCAGCGGATTTGTGCCACCGGTAGGGACGCCTCAGAATCTCGGCTATGCCACGCGCTGCATTAACGCCTTGTCGGCACTATATGTATTAGCGGCCGAGGCCTGTCGTTGAGGCGTGCATCTGGAACAAACTATGGACTATGAAGCGTAATGTAACCGCTTCAGTTATGCCAACGAGCGCGACGACGCCACAGCAACAGGGAACCGGCTGATTCCTTGTAACCGAGTCTAAAGAACTCGGCTACAGAATGAAAAGTAGCGGGGCTTTTAAGACCCCGTCGCTGTGCTGGCTACTCACTCAGATGGCTTCGGCTGCATGAAAGATTGTTCTGCTGCCAAAATAAGCTCTCTTGCTGGGGGCTACTTGAGTAGGGCGTTGAGCGTTTGGAAGAAGTCTTGGGATTGGATGGGCTTGCTAATGAAGGCGGCCATGCCGGCTTCGTGGCAGGCCTTTTGAGCTTCTTTGTCGACGTTTGCAGTCATGGCGATAATCGGGGTGTGCTGATTCTCGCGGGAGTGGCTGCGTATCCAGTTACTGGCTTGAATGCCGTTCATGAGCGGCATCGATAAGTCCATTAAAATTAGGTCAAATGTCTCTTTTTGGCAGCTGGCGATCGCTTCTTTACCGTTGTTGGCTGTGTGGGCCTGACCTTGGTGGGATTCGACGAGTGTCTTGGCTATCAGGATGTTGTCGGGCTTGTCATCGACAATTAGTATTTTGTAGGGGCGTGCGAATTTTTCTTTGCGAGGCGTTGGCTTGTCTGTGGTGATACTTGCTGGGCTTTCAGTGACAACTTGGAGGGGCAGATCTACTGTAAAAGTGGAGCCTTGCCCGAGTGTGCTTTGGAGTCCGATTTTTCCGTCTAATAGATGGGTGAGCTTTTGGCATATGGCTAAGCCGAGGCCAATGCCTTCGTGCTTGCGGGTGTAGGATGCGTCGACTTGGCTAAAGGGATCAAAGAGTTGTTTTTGTTGGGATGCTTCGATTCCGATACCAGTGTCTTGCACGGTGAATTGAAAGCGTGGGCTGGGGCTGGCCTTCATTGACAGTTGCAGGTTAACGCTGCCGCTGTGGGTGTATTTGATCGAATTATTGAGCAGGTTTTCCAAGATGCGCCGCAGCATACGCTGATCGGTCACGACGCATAGGTCGACGGGGACTGGGGCGCCGAGTTTGCCATTCTGAAAGTTGAGTGTGAGCTCGCCTGCGCTCGGTTGGAGTTCTTCGATTAGCCTTTGGCAAAAATTGACTAAGTTGAACTGCTGATTGTTGGGCTCGACGCGTTCGCTGATGATGCGCATGTAGTGCAAAATGTCGTCGATGAGGGCGAGCTGACGTTGGCCGGAGCTGATGATGGTGTTGATATAACTGACTTCGGGCTCCTCCGTGCAGCTCTCTAGTAAAATGTCGGCGAAACCCAATATCGGGTTGAGCGGGGTGCGCATTTCATGGCTCATGACCGCGAGGAATTCGCTTTTCGCCTTGCTGGCAGCTTCGGCGGCTTCTTTGGCTTGGATGAGTTCTAGTTCTGTTTGTTTACGTTGGCTGATATCTTCGTAAGTGCCCAGTATGCCGATTATTTTATTGTCTTGGTCGCGCAGTGGGACTTTTGAAGTGAGTAACCAAATTAAGCCTCCATCTGGACGTTTGAGGGCTTCTTCGTAGGCAATTTTAGCCTTCCCCGTGCGCATGACTTCTTGATCGTCTTGTCGAAAGCGCTCAGCCTCTTTTTTGCTAAAGAAATCGTAGTCGGTTTTGTCGATGAGGTCATCGGGAGTTTCTTGGCCTAAATCCTGTGCGAGTAATTGATTACAGCCTAAGAACACGGAGTGGGTATCTTTCCAAAAAACACGTGCTGGAATGGTATTGAGTACGCGGCGCAGCATTCGCTTCGACTCATTGAGGGAAAACTCTGCTTCTTTTTGCTCCGTGATGTCCATGTGGGTGCCACTCATGCGTAGTGGCTCGCCCGTGGGGGTCCATTCGACTAGCTTGCCGCGCGCATTGATCCAGCGCCATTCGCCGTTTTTGTGGCGTTGGCGAAATTGAGCATTATAGTATTTTTTTTCTCCGCGGAGGTGCTCGTGGCGCATAATTTCGGCGGACTGCATGTCGTCGGGGTGGACGGTGCGCTCCCAGGTGCTGATACCGATGGGTTTGAGCTCTTCGAGCGTGTAGCCGAGAATGCCCGCCCAGCGTTCGTTGAGTACGAGTTCGCCCGTTTTCAAATTCCAGTCCCAAGTGCCGACTTCGGTGCCTTCAATAATGCTACGATTCCGGGACAGTTCTTCCTCTTTTGCTTGAACGATGGAACTGGATAGATTGTCGAAGCGTTTCTGTAAGCGTTTATTTGAGAGGTAGAGGCTGACGAAAAGCAGTGGAAAGGTGACGCCCGAAACTTGTATCAATATGCTCCATAGGACGCGGTGCGTGTGGAGTCCCGAATGCCTTAAATCTATGTAGATAAAGAAGATCGCGAGTAGCCAAGCCGCGCAGAGCGGAATCAGTAGGTAGCGCCTAAAGGAGAACTTCATAGCTTCTCAGTGGTGACAGTTAGTCCAGGAGTGGTATAGGAGGGGGGGGAAGTAGATTACGCAATTTAAAGGGGGTGAGGCTATTATGGCAACTCGCCAGAGTATATATTTTGCCCCTCAGTTTTCGCTCGGTAAGCCCTTGTGAGATCGTTGACATCTGAATCATAGATCGAATAAATGATAGAATGTCTCTGTCTGTAACTGAACCTTTTGATGCCATCGCTCGCTCTAATGTGAATTCCGCTTGGGGGGCATTGACTATGGAGGTTTTGGCTCGTTTGGGCGTGAATACGGTGGTGACCTCGCCGGGATCGCGTTCGACGCCGCTGACGATTGCCGCGGCGCGCAATGCGCGGGTGGAGGCACTCTCGATTTTGGATGAGCGATCGGCTGCGTTTTATGCCTTAGGCTTGGCCAAGCGGACTCGGCGACCGGTCGCACTAGTGTGCACTTCGGGCTCGGCCGCGGTGAATTATTGGCCGGCTGTGTTGGAGGCCTCGATGAGTGGCACGCCGCTGATCATTATGACTGCCGACCGTCCAGCAGAGTTGCGTGATTGCAGTTCGGGCCAAACGATCGATCAGCTCAAGCTCTACGGCGACAGTGTGCGGCAATTTAAAGAATTGGCTTTACCCGAGTGCTCGCCTGAGATGTTGGCCTATTTGCGGCAAAGCTTGGTGCATGCGGTGCACTTGTCTTTGAGTGCGAATGCGGGGCCTGTGCATTTGAATTTCCCATTCCGTGATCCCTTGCCGCCGAGCTTGGACGCATCACAGCCTGTCGTGGAGGCGGCAGTGCTGGAGGAGGCGGCGACTGTGTCGACCCGTCCGTGCGAGGCGGTGTTGCAAGCGGGTGGTCTGGATCTGGTGGCTTTGGAGCGCCTTAGCAGTCACAGTCGAGGACTGATTATCGTGGGCACTGAAAATCCGCGCTGTGGCGATGAGGCTTTTGCGAATGCAGTTTCAATGATCTCTAAGAAGCTTGGGTGGCCGGTCCTGGCGGATGTGCTGAATCCACTCCGAAATTATGCTAGCGAAGATAGGAGGGTGATTACCCGCTATGATACATTTTTGCGTGAATCTGGCGAGCAAGCTTCGCTGCAACCGACCGCGATCTTACAGATCGGATCTTTGCCGACAAGCAAGGTCTTACGCGCTTGGTTGGGGCAGTTAAATGCGGTCTCATTTTTACTGAGTGCTTCTCCGATCAATATCGACCCTTTGCATCGTGTCGCAACTCCACTATATGGCGATGTGCTTAGTCTTGCGGAGCATTTGCAACATCAACGTGTGGACTCCGACTGGGCATCCAAGTGGACGACGCTGGAAGCTCGCCAGTCGCAAGCGATTGATGAGCGTATGGGAAATCTTGATACATTGTTTGAGGGGAAAGTCGCTTGGTTACTGTCTCGACATTTGCCAGTTGGTAGCAGTGTCTTCTTGGCGAGCAGTATGAGTGTGCGTTACGCCGAGTATTTTTGGTCGGCTGGTAGTCGCGCTTGTGCGGTCTTTTGCAATCGAGGTGCGAATGGAATCGACGGGACTTTGAGCACCGCTTTGGGTGTGGCTCACGGGGGACGACCTGCCTTTTTATTGACGGGTGATTTGGCTTTTTTGCACGATAGCAATGGACTCTTAGCATCCAGTCAGCTGCGGGGCAGTTTAACCGTAGTATTGATTAATAACAACGGTGGTGGCATCTTTGAGCACTTGCCTGTGGCCCAGATGGATCCACCTTTTGAGCAATATTTTAGCACGCCGCAGGATGTAGATACGGGGCAATTATGTGCCGCGTATCGTGTGCCTCATCAAGTCGTTAATGATTGGTCACAACTGGTGAATGCGTTGACTAAGTCATCGGATCCGGGCCTACGCGTCCTGGAACTATTGACGGACCGTAAGGCGGATCGGCTTCAATTGCACAAGTTCCACCAA
>MDTD01082716.1_pt1 | contig 21321 bp, 16 predicted proteins | sample 811221 | NCBI WGS metagenome assembly MDTD01 (sample SAMN05326646, study PRJNA326480) | marine metagenome | isolation source: seawater | place: Pacific Ocean: South West | collected 2011
GTTGTAGGTACGGGAAGTACACCTGCTTATACTTATCAGTGGAGTAATGGTACTGGAGGACCATTATTACAGGGTGTAAGTGCTGGAAATTATACTTGTCTTATATATGATTATAATTCGTGTAGTACTAGTATAGACGCAACTATATTACAACCTAACTTTCTAGAAGGTATCCCTAGTCAGGACAGTGTTAGTTGTAATGGTGGCGCTGATGGTGAAGCAATAGTTGTTCCTATTGGTGGAACAATGCCTTATACATTCCAATGGAATATTGGTCCAACTGGATCTGTTCTATCTGGATTAAGCGCAGGAGCTTACTTTTGTGTTATTACTGACGCAAACAATTGTCAATCAGCTTCGGTTCCTGTGAATGTACTTGAACCAGATCCAATTTTTGATAGTGTATATAAAGTTAACATAACTTGTAACGGGGATGATGATGGTCAAATATTTATAGATGTTACAGGAGGAACATCTCCATATAATATAGTTTGGTCTAATGGGGATACAGGATCTATTTCTAATGGATTGTCACCTGGAGATTATTATTGTTTTATTGTTGATGCTAACTTATGTCCTACAATATATTCTGATACATTATCAATTACTCAGCCTGACTTGTTAGTGATTGATTCTATTATTCAAGATAGTACAAGTTGTTATGGTTATAATGATGGTCTTCTCATCGTTTATCCATCTGGAGGAACTATTCCTTATAGCTTTAACTGGGAAAACAATGATGTTTTAAATTTTTCAGATAGTTTATTTAGTGGAAATTATTATGTAATTGTAAATGATAATAATGGGTGTGAGGTAATTGATTCTCAAAATGTATACCAGCCAATTGATATAACACCTCCTACATTGTCTACATATTATGATACTATATGTTTTAATTCATCAACTGATACATTCAGTATATTAAATTCTGCCTCTGGTGGTGGTGGAAATTCTCCTTATGAATATCAGTGGTGGTTTAATAATAATACTATTGGAACCGTCTTTATTGGTAATGGTTTGAATCATCAGCTTGTTAATTTAACAGAATCTACAAAAGTTTGGGTAGAAACATATTCTTCATATGGCTGTGGTCCAATTTCTTCTGACACAATTTTTATTCATGTTTTTGATGAGCTACAATCAGGTAATTTGATGATTAATGATTCAATTTGTTATGGTACTAATTTAGGTCAGATAATTTTTGAAAATAATCCTACGGGAGCTAATAACAGTTATAGTTATGACTGGCAATCAAAACCTTTTGGAGGTTCTTGGAACACCGCTCAAAATTCATCTTCTACTAATAATTATATTCAGGACTATAATCTGTATGAAAGTATGGTTTATAGAGTAAATGATATTTCTAATGAAGGATGTGGATCTATACTAACTCCAGAGTTTAATTTATATGTGTACGAAAATTTTATCCCTGGATCAATTTCTTCAAATCATGAGATTTGTTTAGGAGATAGTTCAGAAAGTCTAACTTTATCCTCTTTGAGTACCGGAGGAAATCCAAACACCGTTAATAATTACATTTGGGAATATTATAATGGTACAGATTGGGATAGTATATCTAATACAAATAATAGTTCTTTTGAACCAGGTGTTATTTTACAAGATACTAAATTTAGACTAAAAATTATAAACTCATGTTATTCCGATTCTTTATATACTAATCATGTACTTGTTGTTGTTAATCCTTTACCTCAGTCAATAGATATTTTAGGCCCAACAGTTGTATGTCAGAATTCAAGTGATGTCCAATACTCTTTGTCCAACTATGACTCCACATTGACAGATGTTCACTATACATGGTTTATTAACCCAGGAGGTCAGAATAGTTTTGTAGGAACAAATATTTCATATAATTGTTTGGTTAATTGGAGTGATAACTCAGGAACGCAAAAAATAATTATTAGACAAAGGGATGCTTATACAGGTTGTTTTAACAGAGATACATTGTTAGTGATGATAAATAATTCTTTTTCACCAGATAAATGTAATATAACTCAATCACCAAATACAGAGATGTTAATATCTGATGATATTTCTTCTGGTATTCATTATCAATGGGGTTATTATAATATAACTAATCCAAATGATTCTTTTGTTGTATATACAGATACATTACAATTTATTCATTACTTACAAGAACATAATCACATAATAGATGAGTCAGTTTATAGATATTGGGTTGATACTTGGTATGAAGAATCATGTAAAACCCGTTCTTATTTTAATTGGAATCCTGTTCCTTTAAATATTGAAGATGCTGAATCAGAGATAGTTTTAAACATTTATCCAAATCCTGTTTCAAATAAACTTTTTTATGAGTATGAATCAGAAGGTATAGATATAGATGTTATTGATGTTTTCGGTAGAAAGGTTAATTATAAAATAAACAATTTAGAAAAATCCTTAATTTTTAATGATATAAAAAATGGTATTTACTTTCTAATTATTAAGGATGGAAATAAAAAAATTACTAAGAAATTTATTGTGAAATCATGAAGAAATTTATTATAATACTACTATTTATCCCAAGTGTAATTTTTGCACAGAAGATTCCTTTGAATGAAATTGACTTTTATATGGAATTAATTAATACTGTAGAAAATTATGAAAAATATTCTTCTTTAAGGAAGAAGAGTTTTTATAAAAAATATGATAATTTATTTTCAAAAGAAGCAAAGGTTTTTGATGATGTAATCCCATCTAAAACTTTTGGAGAGTACTTAATGTTTAATGAGTATTCTATGAACATTAGATCTCTTAAAAGAAAAAGATTAGATGTTGATATAGAGATATTGGAAATTGAAGATGTAAGTTCTGACTTGAAATCAGGAACCGTTAAAGTGCATGTTCTTATTACTAGAAACATGGCTTTTGGAAGTAAAGAAGGTAATTTATTTTATAATGAAATAACTGAGTATGTCGATTGGCCTCAAAAAACTAACTGTATCATATCTTTAGATTTTAATAAATACGAAGATAAAAATGGTGATGTAACGCAAGAGGGAGTTAAATTTCGTATTTCGGAAATAAAAAGTAAAGAAACTTTGAAAAAACTTAATGCTTATATTCCTTTTACAAAGTTAATACTCGCAAAACCTAAATTATATAACGATACACTTCCAATTTTCTTAGATGGAGAAAAGATAGAATTTAAAGGAGAGAAAATTAACTATTTTATTAATAATAATATAAATAAAAAAGAAAATAATATTACAATTAAGGGAAAAGAAACTGAATTAGTTTTCTCAAATGTAAAACCAATAAAAGGATCATCTTTTGCATACCAGTTAACTTTTAGAGAAAAAATGCCCGTATATGTGAATTATAATATTGACTTAGGTACTGAATTTTCTTTAAAGAATACTAATAGTAATTTAAAAATACCAAATCAAACATTTACCGAAAATAATTCTTTTTCTTTAACCGCTTACTTATATAAACCTGATTGGTTAAGTTCAAAAGAATTCTATGGAAGTAAAATAAGAACTCAGATTGGAGTTAATTTTTTAATTTCAGAGTCAATTTTAAATATTAGTAATGCTGAATTCACTTCAGTTGAACAGAACAAAACAGATATAGATGGTCATAATTATATTAGAACAAATTATATCAATAATATTAATGAAGAATTTACAATTAGTTCTATTTTATTAAATGTAGGAGCAAGATTAGATATCGATAAAAAAATTGAATATAACAAAAAGTTTTACGCTGTTCAAATTGGAGCTTTTGTAAACGCTCTTCTTGCACCGATTCAAAAATCTGCTAATTCAACAATAAATGCTGTTGGAAATTATAGTGGAGAATACGAACAATTAAGTGGATTAGTTATTGGGGATGATGAACAATTTGATAGATACGATTTAGGAACATATTCTTTGTCATCTAGTAATGATTTGCAAATAGAGTATCCTTTACTCTCAACTTTTGAAATAGGTGTAGTTGGAGATTATTTCTTGCCATCGCAATGGGGAGTGAGTTTATCACTTTCAAATATTATTTCAAATTCATCATTAACAGAAAAACAATTCCAAGATTTAAGTACAGGTAGCGATAACATAAATAGTTTGTTAGAGCTAATAGATGAGTTTAATGTAAATTCTAAAATAAAGTTTAAAATCGGTTTAATAAGAAAATTATAAAAGATAAAATATAAATACGACATGGAAGAAAACGAAATAGGCTATAAAGAATATAAGGAGAGATTAAAATCTAAACAAGGAAGCAATAAAAAAATATATATAATATTGTTTGTCTTGATATCAACAATAATTGTTACTGGTTATTTTCTAAAAGATGCAATTATCACTGATGAAACACCAGATGTAGAATTAAAATATATAGACATTTATCATGAGGTGATTGAAGGAAATAGTATACAATTTAAATTGATAAATAATAAGTATGACACATTAGATTTTGATTCGGAGTTACATAACTTTTTTAATTTGGAGTTATCAAGTATTGATGAGTCTGAAAGATATAGTTTGAATGATAATATGGTATATCCTTGTAATAATGGACTTAAATATAAATACACTTATGATACTACTTTTATGGAGGGGCAAAAATTACTAAGCCAGAGACATTATGTTGAAGCTGAGGAATTTGGAGATAATTTTGTAAAATCAGATAAAGCTATTTGTAAGGTTAATTTTAAAATAACATTAGTAGAAGATCCAAATCTTGATAATGATTGTAGGTTTTTTGTATATACAGATCATCCAGATAATTTAATAGATTCATCACAAATAGATACTGTAAACTATACCTACTTTACAAGAGGTGCTAATTTAATTGAGATATCAGTTACTGGAAGGGATGGAAATTATTTCAAACAAAACCAATTTGATTGGGATACAACACTGTCTCATATGAATGTTTGGGCTAGAAGTACAGTTTATCCGGATGAATTGGTACCTTACATTGGAAATGGAATGAAATTTACAGAATGTTTCTTATATAATGAACCTGAAAATTTAACAGTTGAAGAAACTGAAATACAAGATGAAGTTAAAAAAGATGATAAACCAACTCGATTTGATTGGAAAAAGTTTAAAGATGATCAAACAAAAAAAATTGGAGAAGAAATCAATAAATCAGTACTTGATGAAGATTGGATAAATAATTATCAAGAAGGAGCGGTTTGGAAATTAGATGGTCAAGACATTACTGGAAATGAAATTATGGAATTAGATATGGCGAAAATGCAAGGCAAATCCTTTATCGTAGATGTTGAAGTTTCCAAAAAAGGACCTAAAGTGAACTCAGTTAAAATAAAATCAAGATAAAATGAAAAAGACATTAATATTACTTTTACTTTCTAGTCAATCTATTTTTTCGCAAAATGTTATAAATCTAATATATGTTGATAATCATGAAACATTAAATAAGTTTGAGGAAATTCAAAGTAAGTTAGATGATATAATTGACAATAATTTTCTTTTATTTATATCAAATAGTGATTATCCCACTATTTTTACTGATACAGTAAACTATAATGAGAAGATAAAAGAAACTTTACTTGTTCAAACAGAAAGACCCAGTGTTAAGATGGATATTAAATATTTTGATAATCAAATTACTAAATATTTTGGTGAGACGATAAAATTAGGTAAAGGTGTAAATAAAAATACTAAGTTAAATTTATATTTCTTTTTTGACATGAACACATTTTGTGGTTATGACTTTCATCAAGATTTTGTAAATAATTTGTTATTATTTTATAAACTAAGATCTGTAGAGGGTATAAATAACAATTGTAGTATTACTTACTATATTCATGCAAATACCGATGACTGTGACTTACCTGTAGATAAACAAATAACCATAAAAAAATATTAAAATGAAAAAAACAAGTATAATATTATTTATATTTTCAGTATTTTCTGTAAATATTCATGCTCAAATAACAGCCGACGAATATGGTGTATTACCAATTCCATCCTATTTTGATACATATACTACTGAGAAAAAAATAAAAAAAGTATATAATGAAGATGTTTCATTAAATGATTTAGTAAAAGATTCTGATAGTCCTTTACCATGGATTGTATATTCTGATAGATCAAAAAATCAATATTTGGATGATGTAGATGGATTTAAAATTGGAGATGTTTCTATTGGCGTTCCTTTAGTTGTATATAAAGTTAATGGAAGTTGGTTGGAGGTAGGAACACCTCCTGTTCGTGAGAATAAAAAATTTGTTCATAATAAATTAGGTTGGATGCGTGCTGATCAACTTATTATTTCTCCATACGCTGTAATTGATGAAAAGGGTGGTCCAAAAAAAGGAATGGTATTAACTTCAGTCAATAGTTTTGATAAAACGGATGATGTTATGAAGATTTTAGAGAATAAACATTATTTTCGAACACCTGATTTAGATGAAAAATCAAAAAACAAAGCTAAGAAGTTTCAGTTTTTATTTATTTTAAAAGAGACAAATGATGCTTATCTCTTAAGTAAAACAGATAACCTATCAAAATCAATATCATCATCACAATCTAATATTAGAGGATGGTTACCTAAAGGAAAAGTGACTAAGTGGAATCATAGAGTTTGTTTAGAACCATCATCTGATGATGCTGTTGTAGAGGCATATAAGGGTAAAACAATATATGTAATAGATAATGAATCTCATTATAAGACATACTTAGAACAAGGCTCCTTACCTAATAAAGATTGGGCTATTAGAGAAATTGAACTCAAGAATAGAAGACCGTTTTCCTATCAAATGAGGATGCCTATTCTACCGGATTGGAGTGGTACAGACAAGAACAATAAAAAAGTAGCTGCAATTGCACAAATGATTGTAAAAGATGATATTGATGATTCATTGACAGAAGAGGAAAAAAGAATAAGAAAGGAAATATCAATAGATAGAGAAGATAGGCTTGCTAAGATAAAACATCAATTATCAGAAACTAATGAAAGATTAAATAATGTAAATATATTATTTGTTTTAGATGGTACCAAGAGTATGGAAGATTTTGGGCCAGCTATTGCTCGAAGCATCAAGGAGTTTGTTAAAATAAGAGATTCTAAATTTTCTGAAAGTAAATATCGATTTGCTTTAGCTGTTTATAGAAATTATGCTGATGAAAATAATGTACCTCCATTGTTTGAGTACGTTCCTTTTATTGGAAGTGAAAACAAAATAATAGATAAGTTAGAAAATCTTAAATTTGACTCTAAAAACAAATCTACTCATGATGAAGCTCATTATTATGGAATGATAAACGCAATAAACAAATCAAAATTTAATCCTAAAGAAACTAACGTACTCGTTTTAGTAGGAGACGCTGGTAATATAAAGGATGATAAAAGAGGACTAAATAGAGATAAAGTTATTAATTTATTATATGAAAAGAATATTAATCTGATTTCGTATCAGGTAAATTATCAAGATAAAACTGCATATAAAACCTTTAACTCTGATGCCTATAATTATCAAAAATTATTGGGTATAAAACACTCCTCTACATCAAAATATTATACTGGAGCTGCTTTTGAACCATCTGATTCTGAGAACACTTTTAGATTGAAATTTAATACAACTGATAAAGTTGACGAGAAGGAAATGTACCCAATATTTGGTAAGTTAAAATTTGCTAGTAAAGGAAGTTCTATGGATGTGAGAGTTTTTGAAGATAACTTAGTTTCTTCTTTAGATGATTATATGAAATCTTTAACAAAAGTTATTGTAGCTTTAAATAAGTTAAAAGACGCTGAGATGAAAGAAGCTAACTCTGATTATAAACCTAAAGAAGAGACAGGGGAAGATGAAGAAGAGATTGTTTTCACTAAAGGATTTGAAGAATATCTAAGAAGATTAGGATATTCTGAAGAAGCAATTGAGATGCTAAAAAGACAAGGAGAAATATCAGCACAAGGATATTTGTCCTTAAAACTTAAAGGTGTGGAAGAAGAAGCTTTTGATCCAGTAATATTTATATCTAAAGAATATAAGGATGTTTTATCAGATAAGTTAGATGATATTAGTGGAGCTAAGGGTATGAAAGGAAGTCAAGCTAGACAAGTAATGTATACTGCTATTGTTTCAGTTATGAAGTCTATTATGGGAGAAAATGTTTCAACTGATTTGATTGATAAACTAACATTTAATCAGGTTTGGATGCAAGTATTAGGTGTTCCGTTCTCTGGAGATACTAGAATGAAAAATTTAAAAATATATCAGATAAAAACAGAATTAGATAATCAAGAATTTATTGATTTTTATTCCGATTTCGCAGAAGATGTTGAAGATTTTAAAAAGTGGGATGTTACTGATAAATATTCTATGTGGAAAAAAGCTGGTCAAACATATTATTGGATCCCATTGGAAGAAGTACCCGGTTGTGAATAAAATATATACATATGTATAAATTAAAAAATGTAAATTGTGGTTATTCTAAATCTGTTAGACCTGTATTAGAAATATCAGAATTAGATATAAATGTTAATGAGATTGTTTTTTTTGTAGGTCCATCTGGAGTAGGTAAAAGTACTATTCTTGAAACTTTAGGATTAATGAATAATACTGTTAAAACTAGATTTAACAAACAATCGGATTTCATTTTTGAGTTAAAAATTAATAATTTAAAACTTGACATGAGGGATATATGGTTAGAGAAAGAAAGTACATTATCTCAAATAAGAAATGATTTTTTTAGTTTCATTTTTCAAGAGAATAATCTATTTCAATCCTTAAGTGGTATGCAGAATGCAATTTCTTCCTCATTAATTCAGGGCACTTCCTCACAATTAGCTTTTGAGAACGCTAATAAAGTAAGAGAAGATATTTTATCTGATATAAATTTAGATAATAGTTCAAATGATTTTGATATAAATAGTATATCAGGTGGACAAAGACAAAGGTTATCATTTATAAGGGCTGTAATTACAAACTATAATATTTTGTTTGCTGATGAACCTACAGGTAACTTAGATTGGTTAAATGCTGAAATTCTTATGGATTTTCTGGTAAAAAGAATGCAAAAAAACAGAGAAGAAATGCAAAAGGATAGTTTGGCGATAATTGTATCCCATGATATTGATCTTGCATTAATGTTTGCTGATAAGATTGTTTATATTGAGAAAAAATCTGAAATTATTCAAGATAAAAAATATTATTATGGTAAAATTGATAACAGTACAATATTCTATAATACAGATAAAGAAAATAAAGATTGGAAAAATGGGGATAGTAAATTTTCTAGAGAACAATTGAAGAATTTAATTAAAGAAAGATTTCGTATAGCTCAAGATATGTAGTGATATCTATAATATTAAAATTATGAAAATAATAGATTTTATAAAACAAATAGGAATTCCTGAGTTTAAATCTGTAATAGGAAGATGGGGAAGTAAAATAATTTTTTTAGTAGGAATTTTACTTATTTCTTTAATTGCTATGGGAGTTGCAGAAGGTTCTCTTAATTATCTAAAAAAGAAGATGAATGATCCTTTTGTGCAATTTGTCGATGTTGATCGTACTTTAGAACCTGTACCTGGTTTTTCTGAGTTTAACATACAAATAGCTAAAGAATATGCTAAAAATGATTTAAATGGAGTTAAAACTGTATTTGAAACCCATGCTAAATTTGAAAGATTCGTTAATATTAATAACCAATCTATTGAGGCAACAAAAGAAGGTTTTATCTTAGATACAAAAAATGAATTTTACAAATCTTTAAATGAAAGAAATTTATTCATTACCGATAATAAATTTCATGATAATCAATGGGGGATAATAATTACTGAGCGATTTATGAACCAACTAGGAATTGATAAAAAAACCCCATATGTAAACATAAAAAAAGCAAAAATAGATATCGATAATAAGATTATTGATGAATCATTTCCAGTTCCAATTTGTGGAGTTGTAGAAAAGTTAAGAAATAATAAGGATTTTATAATGACTAAGAAGTTGTATTCTTTATTGTATGGTAACTCAGATAAAATCTCTATATTAAAATCAGATTCATCTCAAGGTATTTGTAAATGGTTTTTACCAGATGAATTAACTTTGTCTGATGAGTTGAAAAATTTAGGATTAGTTAAATCTGATATTTATGGTGAACAATCATTACCACATGTAGAAGGAATTATGTTAGAAACAGAAAACTTTAAAATAGATTTAAGTAGTAATGGTGCTTATAGAGTTTATGATTATAATGTTTTAGATCTAGAAATAGAGAATAATATGGGAGACCCAGACACTTATACACTTTTGTTTAAAAATCCTGATTTTGTTTTGACATTTGATAGTTGGATAGAAAAAAAATATGGTATTGATTTAGAGGAAAGTAGAATGGAAGCTAAAAGGAATTTTGGGTTTTTTGAAAAGTTATCTAAGTTATTATCCTCTGCATTAATTGCATTTTCAATTATTTCAATTATATTTTTTATTATAAATTTATTATTATCACACATTAATAAAAATAAAAGAAACTTAGGTACTCTTAAAGCTTTTGGTTTAGCAAATAAACATATCGTAATATTATACTCATCAATAACTTTATTATTAGTAACAATAGCATATGTTTCAGCTTATATCTTAAGTGCTTTACTTGGACAATTTGTACTTGATTCTTATATAGTGTTAAATAAAATAAATTCAGAAAACTACTTAAACTATGTGGTTTTTGAGAATAGAAACTTTTTAAAAACATTTGGTCAGTTTGTATTATTACCAACAATAATAATCATTTATAATCTATATAAATCTTTACATGAAGTAACGCCAGGTGATTTAATTTATGAAAGAAAATAGAGTAAATATTATGAAAAAATTTATTGTTATTTGGATGTTAGTTTTTCCAACTTTGTTGTTTTCACAATCGACAATCACTAAAGTATTTTATTTTGATTCTGACTGGAACAATGTTGGTAATAGAGATCAAGCCTCTTTTTCAAGGATAATTTCATTTGATTCTTCAGATTATAAGTTTGAATATCCAGTTGGTTGGGTTAAAGGTTATTATGTACCCTCTGGAAATTTGCAATGGAAAGGAAAATATAGATATTATGATGTTAATAATAAAGATAAAAATATTAATGAAGGACTAACAACATGGTATTATGATAAAAAAGACGCAAAAAAAAGAGAAAGTTATTATTATAATGGAAAACTAGAGGGAGAGGGAAAATTGTGGCATGAGAATGGGGAGATTGAAACCGTATTAGTTTATAAAGACAATAAATTAGAAGGAACTGTTGAGAGATATGATAATCAAGGAAATCTATATAGTAAAGCAGAGTATATTTCTGGAAAGTTAGATGGATCTTATGTAATATATTATCCAAATGGTAATGTCAAAAAAATCTTTAGATATGAATATGGAAAACTAGCTGATAAATATGCTATAGAATATGATGAATATGGTATGTGTAAGATGGTAGCAGAAGAGTATTTTACAAATAACAATAACAATTGGAGGGTGGGAGAAAGTAATAATTTACATTCTGAATATAACATAGATACTATAAAAGGAGAATATTCAATTATCTCAAATAATGATGATGGATTTATTAAATGGGAATTTACCAATTTTGGAGTTAATAAGGGATTAGATCCCCTAGCTCTTTCTTTTTCTAATTATGTTGTTGAATCTAAGCTAAAACATGTAAATAATTATAAGAAGAGAGGTTCATATGGTATATTCTTTGGAGTTAAAGATGTGGATAATTATATGTATTTCAATGTATTTGAGGCTGAGGATAAAGTTCTTTGTAGAGTTCGTTCAAAAAATGATGGAATCTTTAGAGAACTATCAGATTGGGAAGAAATCAAAAATTACAGGAAAAATGAATTTAATACATTTCAAATAAGGCAATCTATAAATTATGATGAGGATAATAAGATAGAATCATGGACATTAAAGTTTATAGTAAATGGTTATCAAGCAATGGAAAGTAAAGTTGATATTTTGCATGGATTTAACTTTGGATTTGGAGTTTCTGGAGAGGAAACGAAAGTTACCTGCAAATATCTTAATATAAGATATCCATGTCCAAGTGGAAGCAGTAATAGCCCAGAAACCAATGTTAGCAAATGTGAAGAAGGAGGTTCGGGAACTGGATTTGCAATAAATAACAAGGGATACATTGCTACAAATTTTCATGTAATTGGAGATATGAAAACAGGTAAGGTATGTGATGATATTAAAATAAGAGGAGTTAATGGAGATTATACTAAGACTTATACTGCAATAGTAGTTGCAGAAGATCCAGATAATGATTTAGCAATTTTGAAGATAGAAGAAATGATATATGATATACCATATAGCATTGGAAATGATATAGTTGATGTAGCTGAAAAAGTATATTCTTATGGATATCCATTATCTTTTGTTTTAGGAAATGAATTAAAATATAGCTCAGGTGAAATAAATGGAAAAACAGGATTTGATGGTGATTTGAGATATTTACAACATACCGCTACGATACAACCAGGAAATAGTGGTGGCCCTTTATTTAATGAAAATGGAGATATTATTGCTATCAATACATTGGGTACTTCTCTTGCAATGGATGATTTTTTAGGTATAGATACAGAGAATATGTTTTGGTCTATAAAATCATCATATCTTTTATCAATGATGAGAACATTAAATCTTGATTTTAAAAGGTATTCTGATTTAGAAGGAATAAGTCAAACCCTTCAATATAAACAGATAAAAAACTTTGTGTATCTAATTGAGGTTGGTTTAACTAATAATTAAAAAAATAATAAAACATGGAAACATATCACATACTTATAATTTTTGGAATATTATCTCTAGTAATTGAGATATTTACCATTACATTTTTCTTTGCTTCAGTTTCGGTTGGATTATTCTTAGCATCTATTGGAAATTATTATGATTTTACTACAGAAAATCAGATTTATATTTTCTCAATTGGAGTTATTGTAACATTTTTTGCTATTAGACCAATTTTTAATAAGATCGCTTATAATACTGATAAGAAAAAGACCAATAAAGATAATATGATAGGAAAGATAGGGATAGTAACTAAAGATGTTGGAAATGAAAATAATCCAGGTTTAGTCAAGTTAAATGGGGATATTTGGAAAGCCGTATCAGTCAATGAAATCATTACTAAAGACAAAAGAGTTGAGATTATTAAAATTGACAGCATAATATTAACTGTCAAAGAAATAAAATAAGTATTAAATAAAATAAGTATTAATTTAAATTAAAATCATGGCAACAGGAACAATTATTATCGCGGGATCAGTAGCTTTTTTAATATTGATTTTTGCATTGAAAGGACTAAAGATTGTACAACAATCAGAAGTAATTATTATTGAAAGATTAGGTAGGTACAATAAAACATTAGAGTCAGGTATAAATATTATTTGGCCAATTATAGATGCTCCTAGACAAATTCATTGGAGAAAAGAGGTTGAGTATGATGGACAGGTATTTTCAACATACACATTATCTAATAAAATTGATTTGAGAGAAACAGTATTTGATTTTCCAAAGCAAAATGTAATAACAAAAGATAATGTAAATGTACAAATCAATGCTTTGTTATATTTTCAAATTATGGATCCAGTAAGAGCTGTATATGAGATTGAGAATCTACCAGATGCTATTGAGAAACTGACTCAAACTACATTAAGAAATGTAATTGGTGAGTTAGAGTTAGATCAAACCTTAACCTCAAGAGATACTATTAATTCTAAATTACAAACAATTTTAGATGACGCTACAAATAAATGGGGAGTTAAGGTAAATAGAGTCGAGCTACAGGACATTAACCCACCGCATGATATTCAGGATGCTATGAATAAACAAATGATTGCTGAAAGAGAGAGAAGAGCTCAGGTTTTAGAAGCTGAAGGATTAAAAACAGCGTCTATATTAGAAGCAGAAGGTGTTAAAGAAAGTGAAATTAATAAGGCGGAAGGTGAGAAACAATCTGAAATGCTCAAAGCGGAAGGTATTGCACAGGCAAAGATTACTGTAGCTCAGGCAGAAGCTGAGTCAATTAGGTTAGTTAGTGAAGAAATTGATAAAAAAGGAGATCCTTTAAAATATCTTGTTGCAGTTAAATATATTGAAACACTAGAAAAAATGGTAGGAGGTGAGGATAACAAGACTGTTTACATGCCATATGAAGCAACTGGTGTTTTAAGTTCTTTAGGAGGAATAAAAGAATTGTTAAACAAATAAAATCAATATAGAATAAATAAAGCAAGCAATAATTTTTAGAATATTTAATGAATATGAAAAAACTGTTGTATATATTTATAGGGCTAAATTTAACAATTGGATGTAGTGATGGCAATGAAATCTTAGGAAATTGTTATGTATCACCTAATTCAGAGATTGTTTGTACAGAGGAGTATGATCCAGTTTGTGCTTGTAATAATTTAGTTTATACGAATTCTTGTGAAGCAGAAAAAGCTGGAAACCTTCTTTATAAAGCAACTAATAAAGACAGTGGAGAGAATTGCAATTATTAAATTTCTAAAAACTTCTTTTCATAATAATCTTTTTCAAAGGTTTGTAAATTGGATTAATTCTCCATTGCAGAAAGAATACAGAGAATCTATGTATTTATCTAAATCAAATTAATTATCTATTAAGTTTGAGAGTTGTTTAGATGCATTTAATATTAATTTTCTAGTTTTGTTTTCTTTAAGAAATGTGTATACATGATCAAAAAATTAAACAACTATTTTAATATTGAAAGAAACGTTCTTTTATTGATCAAGTCTCAGTTTTTTTTACAACTTATCGCTACTTCTTTTTTCTTAATTTTAAATATTTATTTATCTAAAAACAGTTTTTCTGATTCTGAAATTGCTGATTTAATTTCTTATCGATTCTTAGCGGTAATTCTTCTATCTTATCCATTAGGATATTTTATAAGTTTTAAAAGATTAAAGATTTTTTTTGTTATTTCAAGCGCTCTATTACCGATCGTAGCAATTTTACTCATTTTATTGATTCAATATTCAGTACATGACTACTTAAAAACAATTTTCTTCATTTGGGGAATTTTATTTACTATGTTTCAAGTTTCTGTACTGCCTTTTATTATGAGATATTCTAACAAAAAAAATCAAACTTATTCTATTTCTTTGAGTTTTGCAACTCATAGTATAGCAATGGTTATTGCAGGATTAATAATCTATATTACCTCTAATTTTTTAATAGATGAAGGACAGATTTTGATTATAATTTCTTGTTTTGGATTTGTTTCTGTATTTTATTCTCTACAAATCTATGAGCCTGTTTTTGTGGATAATTTGGATAATAAAAAAAGAAAATATAATTGGAAATTAATTTTACAATGTGTTTTACCTACTTTAGTAATAGCTATTGGAGCTGGACTTACAATTCCTTTCATTAATTTGTTCTTTTTTCATACTTTTAATATTGATTCTGCTAGATTTGCACTTATTGGAGGGGCTACAAGTTTTTTAGTTGCTTTTTCATCACTAATTGTTCCTTTTGTAAAAAAGGAGTTTGGTTTTCAGAAATCTATATTAAATACACAATTAATAGCAGTTTTATCTTTAATAGCTTTATCTACGACTGCTTATTTTAATGAGTATTATTTTGTTGTTTATTTTGCGATATTTTTCTATATGTTGAGAGCTCCATTAATGAATATGGCTGCTCCATTAACATCTGAGTTAACTATGAATTATGTAGGTAAAAATAATCAGGAAATGCTTAGTGCAATTATTGCCGCAATTTGGAGTGGTAGTTGGTTTTTTAGTTCTCAAATTTTTAAAATTCTTGTAGATTCTGATTATAATTATTCTGAGATATTCTATATCACATCCGTTTTGTACTTACTGGGAATATTATTATATTATTTTCTTATTAAAAAGTTTATTAATAATAACAAGTATTAATTTCTATAGAAAATCAAATAAAAGGTTAATTTTGCTATAAATAAAAACTTACAAAATTGCAAAAATCAAATTCAAAATATAATTGGTCCATGATATTCATACTGACATTATTACCTCTAGTAGGAATAATTGGAACATCATTTTATATTTATTACAACGGTATAGTTTGGCAGGAACCACTTTTACTAATTTCCCTTTGGTTTATATCAGGAATGGGAATTACTATGGGTTATCACAGATTGTTTTCTCACAAATCTTATCAAACTAATGTTTTTTTAGAGTGGGTATTAATGATTTTTGGTTCTTTAGCTCTTGAAAATACAATCTTAAAATGGTCTTCTGACCATAGAAAGCATCATAATAAACCTGAGACTGAAGAGGACCCTTATTCTATTACTAAAGGTTTCTGGTATGCACACATTGGATGGGTTGTTGAAAACACAGATGAGAAAAAAAATAAAATTGTAGGGGTGAAGGATTTAGAAAAGAAATCAGCAGTTAGATTTCAATCTAAATATTATCTAATTATTGCAATTATATTTGGTTTTATTGTTCCTTTTTTAATAGGATTAACTTATGATAGAGCAATTGGAGCAGTTTTGTGGGGGAGTTTTTTAAGGATTACTCTAGTTCATCACGCAACTTTTTTCATTAATTCTTTATGTCATTATGTGGGTAGAAGAACTTATGATTCAGAATCTACAGCTAGAGATTCTTGGTTTATGTCCTTATTTACTTTTGGGGAGGGTTATCATAACTATCATCATAAATTTCCATCTGATTTTAGAAATGGAATTAGTTGGTTTGCTTTTGATCCTAGTAAATGGTTTATCAATATACTATCCTTCATAGGTATTACCAAAAACTTAAGAAGAACAAAAGAATATTTGATTTTTAAGAGTAAGTTAGAATCTATACATAAAAGTATTAATAGAATACTAATTAGTATTGATGAATCTAATAAGCTTTTTTATGAAGAAAGAGTAAAGGTTTTGATTCACTCTGCAAATGAAATTATAAATGCTTGGAAGGTATCAGAATCATTGATATCTGATAAAAATACTTTCAAACAATACAAATCAGAATTAAAAAATATTTATAGTGACTTAAAAAAGATTTCTAAGAATCTTAAAAAACAAAATTTATTATTAACGAGTTAGTTAATTATTTAAAAAATAAATATAAAAATGAAAGATGTAGTAATAGTATCAGCTGTTAGAACCCCAATGGGTAGTTTTGGAGGAAGTTTGTCTTCTGTTTCAGCTACAAAACTGGGTTCAATAGCAATAAAGGGAGCAATTGAAAAATCTGGATTATCTATAGATGATGTTCAAGAAGTATTTATGGGAAATGTATTACAAGCAAATTTAGGTCAAGCCCCTGCAAGACAAGCAGCTATGTTTGCAGGATTATCAAGTGATATTCCTTGCACAACAATCAATAAAGTATGTTCATCAGGAATGAAATCTGTAATGTTAGCTGCTCAGACTATTAAATCTGGAGATAATGATATTGTAGTAGCGGGTGGAATGGAAAATATGTCTTCAGTTCCTCATTATTTTGACAAAGGTAGAATAGGTCAAAAACTAGGTGATATGAAGTTGATAGATGGAATGGTAAAGGATGGACTTACAGATGTGTATAACAAAGTACATATGGGTAATTGTGCAGAGATTTGTGCAAAAGAAATGAATATATCAAGAGAAGAGCAAGACAATTTTGCAATTGAATCTTATAGTAGATCTACTAAATCTTGGGAGGAAGGTAGATTTTTGGATGAAGTTGTTCCGGTATCAGTACCTCAAAGGAGAGGTGAAGATTTAGTTGTATCTGAAGATGAAGAATATAAAAATGTAAAGTTAGAGAAAATACCATCTTTAAGAGCTGTTTTTGATAAAGATGGAACGATTACAGCTGCAAATGCCTCTACCTTAAATGATGGAGCATCTGCTCTAGTGTTAATGAGTTTAGACAAAGCAAATGAATTAGGAATAACTCCTATTGCTAAAATAGTATCTTTTGCTGATGCAGCACAGGAACCAGAGTGGTTTACTACTGCACCTGCAAAAGCTGTGCCTTTAGCAATTTCAAAAGCTGGTCTTGAAATATCTGACGTTGATTATTTTGAGTTAAATGAAGCTTTTTCTGTAGTAGGAATTGCTAATATTAGGATGTTAAATTTAGATTCTTCCAAAGTAAATGTAAATGGAGGAGCTGTTTCCTTAGGTCATCCTTTAGGAAGTTCAGGTTCTAGAATTTTAGTTACTTTATTAAATGTGTTAAAACAAAATGATGGAAAGATCGGTATTGCAGGAATATGTAATGGAGGAGGAGGAGCTTCTGCTATCGTTTTAGAGAGAATATAAATGAGATTTGGAGTATCCATCCTTTCGATCGTTCCAATGAGAGCAGAACCCTCTGATTCATCTGAAATGGTAAATCAGATACTTTTTGGCGAACAATATAAAATTCTTGAACAAAGAAAGAAATTTTCTAGAATTAGGTTATCACATGATAAATATGAAGGATGGGTTTGTAACAAACAAGTTAATGAAATAGATAAGGAAATTTATAATAATCTACTTTCTGAAAATAAAATATATACTACTGATATACTTGATATTATTAAATCTGATTCATTTCAAACTATTGTTAAAGGAAGTGTTCTACCAGTGCTAAATAAAAATCAATTTTCTATTTCTTCTAAAACCTATTCTTTTGAGGGGGAGTGGACTTCTAAATTGAAAGAGAAAAAAAATGTTGTTGAAAATGCAATGATGTTTTTAAACTCTCCTTATTTATGGGGTGGTAGAACTCCCTTTGGAATTGATTGTTCAGGTTTTTCTCAAATAGTATATAGATTCAATGGGATAGATTTACCTAGAGATGCTTATCAACAAGCCGAGATAGGCACCACTTTAAGTTTTGTAGAAGAGAGTGAAGCTGGTGATTTAGCTTTTTTTGATAATAATGATGGAAAAATAATTCATGTTGGAATAGTTCTTGAAAATAATCATATCATACATGCTTCAGGAAAAGTAAGGATAGACAGGATTGATCAACAAGGAATTTTTAATGTTGAAAAAGGTGTCCATACTCATAAATTAAGATTAATTAAAAGTATTATGTAATTTATATATTTGTACACTCAATTAATCACAAATGAAAAAAGTATTATTTATTTTATATTGTCTTCCAATTTTATTCATCGGTTGTAGTAGTCAAGATACTTATATTGATCCTATTAAATATAATGATGCACTAGTAGAGCAACAAGTTAAGGTTATTCAAAAAATGTCAGAGATAACTTCTCAGGAAAATACTACTCAAATGAAAAGCCTTTTACCTGAATTACAAGCAATCATTGATACTTCACTGTTGAAGTTGGAAAAAATAACATTTTTTCAGGATGATTATGGTTTAAAAAAATCTTTTACTGAACAAATGGAATTTTATAATAGAGAAATGATTCCGTTCATGAATAGACTAATTGATATTTCTGATGAATTATCTGAAACAGATTGGGAAAATTTTGGAGATGATGAAAGATTTACCATCTTAATGACTCAATATACAGACCTACTTGATGAGGGTAGCGTAAAGGAAAAACCTTATGATGAAGCTGTTGAAAAAGCACAGAACAAATTTTCTCAAGTACATGGATTTGGTATAGAAAATAATCCATATAATGCAGAATTAGATTCTATATTAGAAAGCAATGAATCTGAAACTTGGAACGAATTGATAGAAGGTTGTGTAGATGGAAATGAAGAGATTAGAGAATTTTGTGAGTGTATGATAAGTAATATCAAAAAAGATTATACAATTGAATCCATTTTAACTTTGAGTACAGAAGAGATGGAAAAAATTGGAAGCGAATACTCTATTTATTGCCAATAAGGTAATTTTTAGTATTCTTTTATGACATTATATATAGTGTCTCTTTCTACAGCTTTTCTACTAACAGAATTAATTAAATAAACAATTTCCTCAGGGCTCATTGTAGGGTTTTGATCTTCTACTCCAGCCATTGAATAAATTTTGGTTGTATCATGAATAGTACCATCAATATCATTTACACCAAAAGCTAATAAGTTTTGTGCAGTTTTTTTGCCAATCATTGGCCAATATGCCTTTATGTGTGGAAAATTATCTAGATATATCCTACTAAATGCAAAAACTTTTAAATCATTAATTACTGAACCTTCTTTAATATGAGACATTTGATTATTTCCATTTCTAAATTTTAATGGAATAAAGGCGTTAAAACCTTTTGTTTTATCTTGTAATTTTCTTAATCTTTCTAAATGACCAATTAAAACTTTATCTGTTTCATAATGCCCATAAAGAATGGTAGCATTAGAAGGCATTCCAATACTATGAGCAGTTTCATGTATCTCAAGCCATTGTTCGGAAGTGCATTTGTCTTTACAAATTTTATCACGTATTTCTTTATCAAAAATTTCTGCACCTCCACCTGGTAAAGAGTCTTGTCCAGCGTCCTTTAAAATCTGCAATCCTTCTTTGTAAGATAGTTTCGCTTTTCTACACATATATTCTAATTCAACTGCAGTAAAAGCTTTTACATGTAAATTAGGTTTAACTTTTTTCACTTCAGTTATTAAAGAAACAAAATAATCTAATCCCATTTTTGGATGTACCCCTCCAACTATATGAACTTCAGTAATATCTTGATCTTCATGATCAAGAATTTGTTGAATCATTTCCTCTTGTGTAAATTCCCAAGCTTCAGATTTTTTGCTTAACTTTCTAGAGTAAGCACAGAATTTACAATCAAATACACAAATATTTGTTGGTTCAATATGAATATTTTTATTGAAGTATGTTATGTCTCCATGTTTTCTTTCTCTAATCTCATTTGCAAGAAAACCTAATAATGGGAGAGGAGCTTCATTGTAAAGAATTAAAGCTTCTTCGTTATTTATTCTTTCTTTATTTTGAATTTTCTCTACAACATTAGAAAGATCAGAAGAAAGTACCGAAGATATGATTTGTGAACTTATCATTATTGTGATAAAATTACTTTTTCAATTCTTTTTCCTTTAGAAGAGGTTATTTCTATAAAATAAATCCCGTTTTCAACATTAGAAAGGTCTAATGAAAAAGGTAAGTTAACATTGTTAGACAATAAAATTACATCACCTAATACATTTCTAACAATTATTTTTTCAATTGTAATGTTTGATAAATTCTGAATTAATATTCTTCCGTTAGTGGGATTTGGGTAAATTCTGATATGATTATTGTTCAATAGATTATTATTGCCAACTATTCCTGTACAATTTACTAGGGCAGGTGAATTTTTCAATGAACTTCTATAATTGTTCATTGTTCCATTCATTACAGATGCTTGTTTATTTGTAAACATCCACACATCTGATGAATAAGACATGAAA
>MDTD01059928.1_pt1 | contig 21316 bp, 18 predicted proteins | sample 811221 | NCBI WGS metagenome assembly MDTD01 (sample SAMN05326646, study PRJNA326480) | marine metagenome | isolation source: seawater | place: Pacific Ocean: South West | collected 2011
CTCTAGATTTGGAGATAACATGTGGGGCTAGTCCTTTTCCATCGTACATTGCAGCGGATGTTGATGTTCTCTTGAAAAATCCATGACCTGATTTACCTTAGTTTCCGCAACATCAAAGGGGAAAACACCACATACCCCAACGCCACGCCGATGCACATGCATCATGATTTGCGCCGCTAGATCCTCATCCAGTGAAAAAAACCGCTGTAAGACATGAACTACAAACTCCATTGGTGTATAGTCATCATTCAATAATAATACCTTATACATGGATGGTTTTTTTGTCTTTTCGTTTGTCTTTACCTTGGTGATTACACTTACACCTGCGTCATCATCCTTGTCTGACATTGTCATACCTATTAGTTCGACCTACGACCTATAATATGAGATTAAATGGATTGTTTTAAAGGCTAAATAACATGCTGGAGAACATTGGACGATGCTTCCCAAAAATCCTTTCGGGGAAATATAGTGAACCCAAAGTTTACGGTGACCCTCTATTAACCACCGACATTAGGCGAAAACGCAGAAGGGGGGGCCTTTTTCTATGCCCTATTTGTATGGAAAGGTACCAAAACTTTCTGCCTTTCGGCCTCAATGGTAGACGAAATGCTCGCTGCCCTAAATGTGCCTCTCTTGAAAGACACAGGTTTCTATACCTCTACATACGAGACGTGCTGCGATGGACGCGAAAACGTCTTCGCATCCTGCATATTGCGCCGGAATCCTGCATACGCAGCTATTTGTCACGGCTACCCCAAGTCAATTACACTGATATTGATCTTTTTAGCACTGATGTGAAACAAAACATGAATATCACAGATATGCGCTTCCAAGACGACCACTTTGATGGTGTTATATGCTCCCACGTCCTTGAACATGTTATGGATGATCATAAGGCTCTAAGTGAGTTATATAGGATTATAAGGGCGAACGGACACGTCTTAATTATGGTTCCGCAAGATATGAGTCTAAAAAAAACCGATGAAGACGAGGCTGTAACAAACCCTAAGGACCGTTATGAGCGCTTCGGACATCCATATCATGTGCGGACTTGCGGATCGGATTATGCAGACCGCTTCACTGGAGTTGGTTTTGAAGTTACTAAGATCGAGAGCAAGTGTTTGTCGCGTCAAAGGCGCCGTTTATACCGCCTAAATAAATGTACCATTTACAGCTGTAAAAAGTTTTAATGAGAGGAGCAGTCCTGTCGGAGACAAGACTGCTACAACTCTTCTCAAGACTGACTTATGAGTCCTTCATGGTTTTTTTGATCGAACCATGCATTTGCTCTTTCAATGGCTCAAAAGCCTCATGTGCTACTTTCAGTGAGAGTTCACTGATTTTTGTACCCTCCGAGAATAACGTCTGGTAAGACTCTCGCGCAAACTCATTTTGAACATCGACCACATCATTAAGCGTTTTCGCCGCGAACACTGCTTTTGCTGCATCAGCATTGGTTTCAGCAGTGACTTTGGCTAACTGAAAATAGGCCTGCCCAATATCCTCTGCCCCTCTCACAAAAATTTCGCTTGCTTTCATGTAGACTCCCAACGTTTCCTGACCAAACTTCGAGAATTCTCCATAAGCCTGAGTATAATTTTCGTGTACCTGCTCAACCTTTTCCTTTCCCATCGCCATTGCTGCTTCGACGGTGTCGTTGACATTATTCATTGTTGTTTTGTTGTTATCTGCAGCTTTGTTTGAGCTCATTTTTCAATTCCTTTATTGTCTGCCAATCCCGAATTTAATTTTTGTTAACAATTAACTTTTCCTGATAGCCCCTAAATGGCTAATGTTGCACTGCAACAAGGTTAATATGTGCGTGTTTTGTTTGTCCGTCAAGATATTTTTGTGCGGTGCACAATTTTTATAGTTTTCAATCAAAAAAAATCATACGAATCCTCATGAAACCCATACACCCAATCGTACTCCAAATACCCCACCGAAAACTGTCGACATTTCTATTGTGCTGTCGTAGTATTCTAATCAAATCAACGAGAAATAAATTGCTAGTATTAGAATAATAATTACAAAAAATAATTGGAGGATAATAGTATTATTCAAACTATAAGATCCATATACATAGTTTTTACTTTAGTTTTGTGTTTTTTATTTGCTCAGCCATCAGAGGCTCGCTATGCTGCGATTGTAATTGACGCCAAAGACGGCCATGTTCTTCATTCAACAAACGCCGACACACTCAATTATCCTGCCTCTCTGACAAAGTTGATGACTTTGTTACTGCTTTTCGAATCCTTGGAGCAAAACAAACTGAAAATGGGGACGAAATTGATCGCCTCAACCAAAGCGAGTAAAGCACAGCCTTCAAAGTTAGGGCTTCAGCCAGGAGATACAATTACCGTTAGACAAGCTATATCTGCACTTATTGCCAAATCTGCAAATGATGTTGCTGTAGTCGTTGCCGAACAATTATCAGGCTCTGTGCACTCTTTCGCACAAGCCATGACACGCCGCGCGCGCGCATTAGGAATGAATGACACAACGTTTCGTAACCCGCATGGGCTGCCCAATCGGGGTCACCTTTCCACTGCACGCGATATGGCCTTACTATCACGTGTTCTGATCAATAAATTCCCCAACTACTATAATTACTTTGCAACTCGTAAATTTCACTTTAAAGGTCGTAGTTTCAAAACTCACAATAAGCTTCTTGGGCACTATGATGGTGCTGATGGGATCAAAACCGGGTACACAAATGCGGCCGGCTATAACCTATCTGCATCCGCTGAACGCGATGGAAAGAGATTGATTGCCGTTGTTTTTGGCGGGAAAACCGCGAAGTTCCGGGACAATCATGTAAAAATTCTTCTGAATAAGTGTTTCGCTAAAATCTCGGGTTCACGCCAGGACGATATCCTGACAGCAAATGCAAAGCCAATGCATTCAAATTCGACAATTTTTTTTGCAGACCCGCACCCAACGCAATCTATTGCTGCAGCCGAGGCACGAAAGTTAGCCCGCCAAATCGCTGAAGACGCAAAACTGCCCCCATTTTCTAAGCCCATTGTAAACCCTACTCCGCGCGGGGCATGGATGATTCAAATTGGTGCTTATTTTAAAATAGCACCAGCAACAAAAAGAGCAGGCAAAGCAGCAGCAAAACTCTCCAAATTCGGCAAAAATTACGATATTGCTGTCATGACCGCAGAGAGAAAAAATCGAACCCTCTACAGGGCTCGCTTGGCAGGGCTTAGTCGCAAGGATGCATACGATGCATGCAGAGAATTAAAGCGGCACGATTTTGACTGCATACCGATGTCACCAACGCGTACTTACCGCCGCCGGTAACAGCCCCGTCCAACTAAAACACCGGCGGCTCTAAACCACTTAACCGGAGCTGCTCGGAAACCATGCCTTTCATCTTTGTGAGCCCACTTTCTGTTTGTGACTCACATCGCATAACAAGAGCATTCTGAGTATTGGAGGCGCGTAGAAGCCACCAGCCCTCATGCGTTTGAACGCGCACCCCATCTATGGTGCTCACACTTGCGCTGCTCTGACGGAGGCGTTCCTGTACTTCCTGTGCGATTGCAAATTTACGGTCCTCGGGCACATCAAATCGTATCTCCGGAGTATTTACCATTTGCGGAAGTGTATTTCGCATCGTCGCTAGGCTGTTATCCGCACGTGCAACTATATCAACTAACCTAAGCGCAGCATAAAGGGCATCATCATACCCGTAATAGCGGTCTGCAAAAAAGATGTGTCCGCTCATTTCTCCAGCCAACGGCGCTTTCAATTCAGCCATTTTAGATTTGATAACAGAATGACCAGTTGGGCTCATCACCGGGTGCCCGCCAAGACGTGTTACTTCATCGAATAATGCTTGGCTAGCTTTAACATCAGCGATTATCGTTGCACCCGGAAGCTCTTCAAGCATATCACGAGCTAAAATCGCAAGGATCTGATCACCCCACAGTATACGCCCTAACCCATCGACAACACCTATCCGATCCCCATCTCCATCAAAAGCAATACCTAAGTCACATTTTTCCTTCCGAACAATTTCTTGTAGCTGAATTAAATTTTCGGGAATTGTTGGATCAGGATGATGCGCCGGAAAATCTCCATTCACCTCTTCATTTAAAAGAATGTGCACTCCCGGCAAACACGAGGTTAATTGGGTCATTGCGGGACCCAGCGCTCCATTTCCGGCGTCCCATGCAACCTTTAATCCTTTGACTGAGCGAAAATCTCCCATCAGCCGCGCTACATATGATTCCCGAATGGCTTTTGTTGAAATCCCCCCGGAACCCCTAGTAAAATTGGCAACTTCGGCTCGTTGTCCTAGCCCAACTATGTCAGCGCCCCAAAATGGTTTACTACCCAGCATAAACTTAAAGCCGTTATATTGAGACGCGTTATGTGAGCCTGTCACCATAATGCCTCCACCAGCCTCAAGTACAGTAGTTGCGTAGTATAAGGTTGGAGTTGCATTTAAGCCTATATTTATAACATCGATGCCAGCATCCCTCGCGCCACTGATTACATTTTCAGCTAACATTGGCGATGATTTCCGCCCGTCGTAACCCACGCAAACCGTTTGATCCCCCTCTTCCTTTATAATTGAACCAAAACAGGCCCCGACTGCAAAGGCATCACGCTCAGTCAAGGTTTTCCCGAAAATACCACGAATGTCATATTCTCTGAGAATAGTTGGATCAAAATGATGCTGCTTCACTTAGCTTCCCTCCCCGTAAGGAATCTCTTTCCATCTATCGGCCGTCCAATCGAACTGTATTGAAAGCCTGCCTTTGTCATTGTCCTAGGGTCGTATATATTACGGAGATCGACGATAACCGATCCCTTCAATATTTTCTTGATACGGTCGAAATTTAGCGATCTAAATTCATTCCATTCTGTGACGATGACGAGTGCGTCCGCACCTTCGAGTGCCTCGTAAGTATCTTCACACCAATTTACATTTTTAAGGAGGTGTTTTGCCTCTTCCATACCAGCGGGGTCATAAGCCCGGATTACTGCGCCTGCCTCATGAAGCATGGGGATTATATCCAAGCTAGGACTATCACGCATATCGTCAGTATTTGGTTTGAATGTTACGCCTAATAAAGTGATTGTCTTACCTGCTACATTGCCACCGCAAGCTTTTATAACCCTTTTTGCCATGTCTCTTTTGCGGTTATTGTTGGCGGCAACAACGGCCTCTACAATCTTAAGGTCTACCCCGACCGATTGCGCAGTACGAACCATTGCCAAGGTATCTTTCGGAAAACAAGAACCGCCATACCCTGGACCAGCATGCAGAAATTTATTTCCAATACGCCCATCTAGGCCCATACCCTTTGCTATATCGTGAACATTTGCTCCGACTTTTTCACAAAGGTCTGCTACTTCGTTGATGAACGTAATTTTTGTAGCGAGAAATGCATTAGTTGCATATTTCACAAGCTCCGCGGTCTCTAGCTTAGTAAAAAGTATAGGTGTCTGTATCAAATGTAGCGGCCTATATAAATCATTCATGAGCCCTTGGGCACGTTCAGTCTCTACCCCTATAACGACACGGTCTGGACGCATAAAGTCCTCGATAGCCGAGCCCTCTCGAAGAAACTCGGGATTTGAAACCACATCAAAATCTGCATCAGGACGTTCTGATCGGATTATCCGTTCGACCTCTCTACCAGTGCCAACTGGCACCGTAGATTTATTAATTACGACCGTATAGCCCTTTATGGCATTCGCAATTTCTTTGGCTGCGGCAAATACATATGACATATCAGCATGCCCGTCACCGCGTCTACTAGGCGTGCCTACAGCTATAAATACTGCATCCGCCTCGCTGACCGCTTCTTCTAAGTTATTCGTAAAATGGAGACGCTGGGCAGAGACATTTTTGTCTACCAGATCTTCCAAGCCTGGTTCATATATGGGTATTTTACCTGTTTGAAGGTCATTTATTTTTTCCACATCAACATCAATACAAGTAACATCTATTCCGAATTCAGAGAAACATGCGCCAGAGACGAGCCCAACATACCCAGTACCGATAATTGCAATACGCATTTACTCACACTTTCGCTTAAGTACCGTTAATCTAAGTGTACAACTTTATAAGTTTCTCAACAGCTTCCGTCATATCATCACGATCAAGTGCAAAAGCAAGATTAGCCTCCAAGAACCCAACCTTGTCGCCACAGTCAAACCTTCTCCCGTCAAATCGTAAGCCGTAGAACGGCGTGCTATTGACCATTTTTGCGAGGGCATCCGTCAATTGTATTTCTCCACCGGCACCGGTGTGTTTTTCTGCTAAGTGGTCAAAGACCTCTGGCATCAGTATATATCGACCGATAATAGCTAAATTGGAGGGGGCATTCCCTGGAGGAGGTTTCTCAACCAAACCTTTCACCGATACTAGTTCACCATCATCCTCTTCAAAATCTAAAATACCATATCGATCTGTGTGCTCAGGCAACACGTCCATCGCCGCAACAATATTGCCCGGTTTTGTTTGATATGATTCTATCAATTGTTGCAGACAAGGTTTCCCGGCCAAAACCAAGTCATCTGCCAAAAGAACAGCAAATGGTTCATCATCAATGTATTTCCTTGCACACCAAACTGCATGTCCTAAGCCAAGCGGATCCATTTGTCTTGTATAAGTAATCTGACCGGGATCTGGCATCCAGCTTTTAAGAGATTCCACCAAATCAACTCTTCCACGGGCACTTAATGTTTGATCCAATTCATAAGAAATGTCGAAATGATCTTCTATTGCCTGTTTTCCTCTCCCCGTAACGAAAACAAATTCTTCTATACCTGCGGCAGCAGCCTCCTCCACCGCATACTGTATAAGCGGCTTATCAACAATAGGTAACATCTCCTTTGGGAGAGCCTTGGTTGCGGGAAGAAATCTTGTTCCCAAGCCACCGACTGGGAACACAGCTTTGCGAATTTTTTGTGCCATAGAAATCGACAAAAATCTTTTTAATTTTTTAAGTCAACTATCATTCTTAGACTCCGAATGTGCTAACGGCAACCGCTTAAACGCGAAACTATCATTCTCCGAGTAAAATTTCTTTGGCTTGTATGACTTTACGACGAATATCCTCAGCCTTCGATGCATCAGGATGCCCCAAATCGATTAATGCCTGTGAAGTGCGTTCGATCTCAGTTTTTGAGGCTCCTGGCTGTAGACCTAACATCTCATAGGCATCAGACCGCGTCATTCCGTCATGCCCTCCTATATTCTCTCCGGTACTGTCCAACTGATCAACAATCTTTGATTTAGACCTCCACGTCTGACTGTGCATCCTATCAAGATAGGACTCTAAAATATCTGCACTTTCATCATCTTCTATGACAGCAGCTTCATACAGAGTAACTAGGGCATCAATGCCCAACTCAGAAAGTAACATTCCCGCTTTTGGCCCTGTCAAAACCCTGCCATCCATATCACCCGTTTCCTGATTGATATACAGCACCACAAATTTAGTCCGTTTATCAATATGTTGCCCACTCGCTGGCCCCCTTAATTTACTGACTTGGCGGTTAAAGGCTCTTAGCCGCCCCAACCAAGGCAGAACACTCAACAGTATGAGCCAAAGGATGCTAAGCCGGCCCGACATAATAGCGACACCAATCACTACAATGGCAAAAAATAAGCCAATGTATCGCAGCGCTGACACCACATCACGCGGCTCGGCATTGACGTACCAGCGAGCAAAAAGTAATAAAACTGCTAATAACGCGGCACCTACAAGAAACCAAATCATGTATCTGCACTCCCTAACACTCGTGGAGCTTCATCTTGCTCAACAGTCTCTGGCAAACCAATTGCCTCTAACATCATTCTAACCTCCTGGCGCGCTGCAAGGTGAGACATATTCAGTCGAATGCCCGCGTCTGGATCACGAAGATCAAGAAGCGTAAGCCCCTTAAGAAATAATTCACGGAAAATCATGCGCTCGCTAAAACCAGGTGCGACTCGAAATCCTATTCTGTTGGACAGAGTGGTTAATACATCCGCAACAGCCCTTCTGTTTCGGGAATCCAAACTACTCAGCCTATTGCGCGCAACAATCCAATCAATGCTTCCTCCATCACGTTGAATGCGCTTTTTACGATTTTCCCAGACAAACTCAGCATAAGCACTCGGCCTAATAATTTTCATGGTATCTGGCTCAACCTTGGCTAGGACGTCCAAATCAATGAAACTATCATTCATCGGAGTAATCAAAGTATCTGCATAGCTATGCGCACGCCGGGACAACGTGTCATCTCCCCCTGGAGTATCAACTACGATGAAATCACTTTTTTCACTAAGCCCTCTCAAACATTCGTCAACGGCCGCTTCATCCTCGCCATATGCAATATCACGATTTGAAACGGTGCTTGCTTGTAAAACCCTATGTTCGGGTAGGGGCAAACCTATACCTTTTGTTTCGGCATGATCGCGACGATTGGTTATATAATGGGTTAATGTTGATTGCGGGGAGTCTAGATCGAGCGAGCCGACAAGGTAACCCGCGTGCAGAAGCCCCGCGATCAGATGCATACTGGTTGTAGATTTGCCTGTACCTCCTTTTACATTGCCAACTACAATGATTTGGGCAGGTGATTGGTTTTCTGTCATTTGTGATTTACCAAATATTTAAATTACATCCCTTCAGTCGCCGCAGTTTTACTCTCACAGCTGCTTATAATCGCTATCAATACCTAACGAAGTCATAAGGCCTCTATAAAAAAAAATACTATACGTTATGATATATGCCTCGGTGATATAAAGACGATATTTAGGTGCCAAAATTTATCAAATACAAATTTGTGCTGGGCCTGTTCCTCTGCAGTCTCAGTATGCTCTCCCTAATCGGATGTCAAAGTAATTACGGTAATTTACCTTCCGGCAAGACTGTTTGGATAGAACCTAATGAAACAAGGCTGGTTTTTACTATGCCCGAGCTTCAAAAATCACAAATACGTGTTCGGCGCTACAGCTCAGATACAGGGAACCATATTGAAGAATTTGGTGAGTGGTACCGTCTTGATAAAGGTAGCATTGCGGGCCTCTTACTAAGCCAGTCAGCCGACGGTCCTCCCTTGAATGACCCTCAGGACCCCAAGGACATAGCTAGTCGATGGGCGGTCTTTCGCGATCAAAAACCAAGTTTCGGTGTTTTAAAAAAATCAAATAACGTTCTCGGACCAATACTTTGGCGTCGTACTGGAATTGGCACACGCACCTGTGTTGTTTTTCTGCAGCGTTGGTCTTTAGAGAAAACTTCAAATAGTTCCACACCAATAACAAGCTTATCCGGTTATTATTGCAACACACCCGGGGAAGTATTCCCCCCATCCTTTGCAGAGAAAGCTGTAAGATCAATTGGCCTCAGCCAAAATAATCAATCCATATTTCCCTAGAGTTAGAAAAATTACTGCCAGAGGATACTAAAGTGATGACACTTTTCGACCTAACCAATAAAACTGCAATTGTAACAGGATCGACCAAAGGTATCGGTCGTGCCACCGCCAATCGATTGGCAGAACATGGGGCGAACGTTGTAATCTCCTCGCGAAAAGCAAGTGCGTGCAATCAAGTAGCAGAGGACATAAACCGAAACTGGGCCACAGGTGGTGCAAAAGCTATTCCAATATCGTGCAACATTAATCACAAAGATCAATTACGAGCCTTGGTGGACAGAACTCTAGATACGTTTGGCACAATTGATATTTTGGTATGTAATGCTGCAGTCAATCCATATTTTGGACCCTCTGCTGACATATCCGATGAAGCCTTCAACAAAACGATGGAATCAAACGTTCGAAGTACCTTTTGGATTTGCAATATGGTAATACCAGAGATGGATAATATCCATGGTGGCTCCATAACTATCATATCCTCTATAGGTGGCTTACGGGGCCGTCCGTTGATTGGCGCCTATGGAATTTCAAAAGCTGCAGACATGCAAATTGCGCGTAATCTGGCAACAGAGTACGGACCCAATAATATCCGCGCTAACTGTATTGCACCAGGACTTATACGCACCGATTTTGCGCGCGCTCTTTGGGAAAATGAGGAAATTCTCTCAGAACGCACAGCCTCTACTCCCCTCAGACGGATAGGTGAGCCTGATGAGGTTGCTGGGGCAGTGGTATTTTTGGCGTCTAACGCAGGAGCATTTATCACCGGTGAGACAATTGTTATCGACGGGGGGGTAACTGTAGTCTAAAAGAATCAATATAAATAAAGTATTTAATCCAATATTTTTTTTTCAACTAATAATTTTTCGAATTTTTCAGATTTGTTACAATATAATTTTTTTATTTATTTTATTCTTAGAAATATAGGGTTTTGAATACTTAATTATGATTATTTTATGCATGTATTTCTTTTTCTTTTTCGGTAAAATAAATGTGTTTATATTCACGCACTGGCAACGGTGTTTCAATCGTCAGCCCAGGACCCACTGAGGACGAGCTATGTGCGGAATAGTAGGATTACTCGAAGACGCCGGCAAAGGCAAAAAACAGACACTAGAGCAACAAACCTGCCGAATGGCAACCACTTTGCGACATCGTGGCCCCGATAGGGGCGGCGTATGGGCTGACGGCAATACTGGTATCAGTCTTGGCTTTCGCCGCCTTGCAATCATAGATCTCAGCAAAGCCGCGGATCAGCCAATGACACTTGATGATGGAAGATATGTAATCGTTTACAACGGAGAAATTTATAATTTTAAAGATATTAGGCTTGATTTAGAAACCGAAGGAATTGCTTTTCGAAGCCAATCAGACACCGAAGTATTGCTTAAAGCCTGCATGAAATGGGGCATCGAACGCACCGTAAAAAAATGTATTGGTATGTTTGCATTTGCCCTTTGGGATACGGTGGACTGTAGACTTTGGTTGGCGCGAGATCGTCTTGGAATAAAACCGCTTTATTATGGCCACACGGGAAATCGATTTGTTTTCGCTTCGGAGTTAAAGCCTTTTTGTGAACTATCCGATTGGAATCGTAAAATCGATAGGGAAGCACTTAATCTCTTTTGTCAATTCAATTACGTGCCCGCACCAAAAACGATTTACCAAAACATTTATAAGCTTGAAGCCGGTTGTTTTCTGCAGGTTACAGCAGGCAGCCAACCAAAAATAACCCAATATTGGGACCTCCGTTCGTATTATGAAAACAAATCACTTGAGATAAGCGAGCAAGATTTAATTTCCGCAGTAGACAAATCATTAAGAGAAGCAGTTGGTCGACGTCTGGTATCTGATGTTCCCGTAGGGGCACTATTGTCGGGCGGTATCGATTCCACAGCAGTAGTGACGATGATGAGTCAAATACAAGAAAAGCGTATACGCACATTTACAATAGGGTTCGAAGATAATGCGTATAATGAGGCTGATCATGCAAAAAAAATCGCACAATATCTTGGCACAGATCACACTGAAGTTGTCATGCATCCAAGTAAAGCATTAGATCTAATTTCTGATATCCCGAATATTTTTGACGAGCCCTTTGGCGACTCATCAGCTCTTCCCTCATACCTTGTTTCTGCATTAGCTCGGCGCGACGTAACTGTCGCGCTATCTGGTGATGGTGGCGATGAGGTTTTTTTCGGCTATAATCGTTACCAAACGGCACCAAAGTTTTGGCAGAAGGCAAGATGGATACCCTATTCACTACGCCATCTTATTGGCAAAACCATACAAATCCCCAATGCACGTTTGTGGGACCGGCTAGCAAGATTGTTGCCAGAATCGAAACGGCCCAACACATTTGGCGTTAAAGCCCATAAACTTGGAGCAATTTTGCAACAAGCTGACGAAAAGGGGGTCTACCAAGCCTTGGTAAGTCATTGGCAAGGTTTACAACCGGTAAAGAATGGTTCACCGCCCAATATTGCTGAGTGGCATAACACGGACAAGCTGGGTTTTGCTGCAGAGATGGCTCAGCAAGACAGTCTAACCTATTTACCAGATGATATATTGACGAAGATTGACAGAGTCAGCATGGCGGTAAGCCTTGAGGTGAGAGTACCAATGCTGGATCATGATTTAGTTGAAATGATGGCACAAGTACCAAGTGACCTGAAACTAAAAAATGACGTGCCAAAATACATCCTTCGGCAGGTACTGAGACAATATCTACCTAATAAATTAATAGAACGCCCCAAAATGGGGTTTGCGGTCCCACTTGATCGTTGGCTGAGGGGTCCGCTGCGCGATTGGGCAGAGGACCTCCTAGATGAACGCCGTCTTAAAAACGGTGGTTTATTTGAAGCGAAAGTTGTTCGTTCTGCTTGGCGCCAACACCTAAATGGTTTTGGGAATTACCAGGAGGCTTTGTGGGGCATATTAATGGCGCAAGCATGGCTTGATAGGTGGACATAACAGTGACCATGCACAACAAAAAGGTCCTGCTTGTTGTGAGCGAGGACTGGTATTTTTGTTCACACCGCCTTCACTTGGGCGCAAGCCTTGTCAAAGCCGGTGCTGAAGTAGCCGTTGTGACAAAGGTGGGTAGATGCCAAGAAGTTATCCAACGTGCCGGGATACGGGTTATCCCATTAAATTTTGCGCGTAGCGGGCATAATCCGTTTCGGGATTTCATGACTGTTTGTAGATTAGTCCAAATATATAGACGTGAAAAACCAGACATAATCCATCATGTAGCCCTCAAACCGTCGCTGTACGGTGCCATTGCGGCTTGGATCACGCGCATGCCAGCCGTAGTTAATGCGTTAGGCGGCATGGGCTTCATCTTCATATCGGAGCATTTTTTTGCACGGTTGGTGCGCAAAGCGACGGGGCAGATATTTCGTTTTCTCATGAACCGCAAGAATACCCTTACGATTTTACAAAATCGCGATGACATATCCCTTTACAAAAATGAGATTGGCGTTGAGGAGACAAACCTTGTCCTCATAAAAGGATCTGGCGTAGACCTCAAACTTTTCAATGTAAAACCCGAATCTGATGGCATACCAGTGGCAGTTTGCGTCTCACGGATGCTTTGGGATAAAGGTATTGGAGAATTAGTAGAGGCGGCACGCATTTTGAGAAGGCGGAATATTCCGATTAAAGTGCGATTGGTCGGTCCAACCGACGAAAACCCCTCCGCAATACCCCAACAAGTGCTTGATTCGTGGAAAGCCGAGGGGATAGTCGACATTGCAGGTCCGCAAACAGATATAGCTTCTGAGTATCACGCAGCTCATATCGGTGTGCTACCGTCTTATCGTGAGGGTTTGCCAAAATCGCTCCTAGAAGCGGCAGCCTGTGGTCGTGCCATCGTCGCAAGCGATGTGCCCGGTTGCAGAGAAATTTGCCGCCACGAAGTTACGGGACTACTCTGCCCCGCAAGAAATGTTGAGGCGTTAGCCGATGCATTAACGCAACTTGCAACAAACAAAGTGCTGCGTAAAAAATTGGGGCGGCAAGGCCGACTGTTAGCAGAGAGTGAATTCGGAGTTACCTCCGTAATCACAGATACAATGAATGTTTATCATCAGCTTTTGCGGTGATTGAGAAGTATCACATTTGCAGAAAGACCGTGGCACTATGAGAACTTGGCGATCCATAATTGCTGGCACTGGGCTGACAATATGCACATTCATGCTGTGTTCACCGACGCCAGAGGGCTGGCCGCCGCAAGCGCTGAATGCACTAGGTCTTGTCTTCTTAGCAGTAGGCCTTTGGTCCACCGAAATCCTTCCACTGCACCTCACAACTTTTATTATTTTTTTTCTTGCACTCATATTTTCGATAGCACCGCCGTCTACAATATTTTCCGGGTTTCATTCGGGCGCAGTTTGGTTGGTTTTTGCTGGAATTGTTATTGGCATTGCGGTTGAAAAAACTGGAGTCGGAGCGACTATCGCGGAATGGGTGGTTAAGTGGTTTGGTCACTCCTACACTGGACTTGTTCTCGGGATGGGTGTTGCAGGTTTTGGCAGTGCATTTCTAATGCCCTCTGCCATGGGTCGCATAGTGATATTAGCACCCGTTGTAGCTAAAATAGCAGAGCAGCTTGGTTATGAAATGAATAGCAGGGCAAGGTCAGGACTCATATTGACTTTTTGCTTCTGCACAGTCTTTCCTGCCATGAGTATTCTGCCCGCAACTGTTCCAAATGTAGTGCTTGCAGGTGCCTCAGAAAACATCCATGGGATTACCCTTCACTACACGGATTTCATGAAATTACACTTCACGGTCGCGGGAATCGGAAGTTTGATTGTTATTCTTATCCTTACGTTATTTATGTTTCGCAACAAACATCCAGAACCTAAGAAAACTATCATGGCACAAACGTCCGTTAAGATAACGCCTGAAGGGGTGAGACTTTTAATAATTCTTTTACTCACCCTGAGTTTTTGGCTCACCGACAAAATTCATGGGATAGCGCCCGCTTGGATAGGCTTAGGCACCTCAATACTCTGTCTCATGCCATTTTTAAAATTAGTTAAAGCCAGTTCGCTAGTGCAAGGAGCAAACTATTCTCCGTGGTTTTTCGTCGCTGGTATCATCGGTCTTGGGGCTATCGTAGCTCATACCGGCCTTGCCGAAATATTAGCTGCAAATTTAATTGAAATAGTAGATTTTGAAAACGAAACTGATTTATTTAAATTTAGTGCATTAACCGTGATTGGCAGCATACTCTCTTTTGCGCTCAATCCAGCGGGCGTCCCAGCTGTACTTACACCAATGGCTGATAGCATTGCCCAAGCAACTAGCTGGCCATTAGAAACAGTATTGATGAGTCAAATAAATAGCTTTTTTATCATAATAGTACCATATCAGGCCGCTCCTATCTTCGCTGGAGTCATTCTTACGAAAGTACCAATCAAATACTGTGCACAGCTCGGAATTATTTTTTCAATTCTTTACATATTGTTAATAATGCCCATCAACTATCTCTGGTGGCATCATTTAGGTATGTTTTCCTAGTAACAGAAATACCAGCACTTCGAGTGCGTTATAATTTCATTGGTCTTTAGATTTTTGAAATATTTTGCCTTAAAGTAATTCGCTAGTTTGGCTTCACGAGGTAGGCAAGGCCATATTTAGTACTTCGAAGCGGGCAATAGAAATTTGAGTCTTCCTCGAATTTTTTAGCCAAAAACTTGTGAACCGCATTTGTGCAGCCCGACCAGTCGTAATAATCATCTATTAATATAAGACCGCCTGCCGCCACTCTATTCCAAAGCATTTCAAAACAAATCATGGTCGACTCAAACCAATCCCCATCGAGCCGCAAAACAGAGATACATCCATCCGAAGGATAATCAGCCAAAGTGTCCTTGAACCAACCTTTATGAACAGTGACATCGATACTTTTAGGTTTGAATTGCTTCAGGTCTTTCAAAAATTGCTCATAACTGGCAATGTTACCATCAAACCATATTTCGTCGTTCCTTTGCTGCTCTAAGGCGTCCGCTCCATCCATAGCCGAGGCCATTGGCAATCCTTGAAAACTATCGAAGAGATGAAACCCAGTTATACCGTAGTGTTTGAGACTATGCATCATTGCGAAAGATATGCCTCCTCGCCACACACCACATTCTACATAATCACCTTCGATTTTTGATTTCCGCATGTGACGTTCCGCAATTAGTAAATTATCCTCGAATCGCCCATAAGTTCCAATCATCGTGCATGATCGAACTCGCCGGTAAAGCGCGTAATTTTTTGGCCTATTAAAATATCTGTTAAAAAATGTTGGCATATTAAGAATGGCCTAATGGAAATTGCGCGATATGAAGGGCACCTTTACCTTATCGTTAGAGCATCATCCCCTAGTGGGAAAAGAAGGAACAGAAGGTAATGCAGATATATTACTCGAACCATTTGATTTTGGTATTCCCTTATTAACCCCACATATAGACTTACTCTCAACGCTTTTCTGACCTTCACTACCAAGCTCATCCAACATAACTGACAGGTCCTCTATCTCATCAGCAATAACGTGAATCACATTACCATCACTTTGAATTTTTCCACTAACCTTCATTAACCGCGCGCTTAAAATTTGGCGGCGAAAGAACCCATATTTTTCAGGCCAAACAATTATATTTGCAATACCAGTTTCATCCTCTAACGTTAAAAAACAAACTCCCTTAGCGCTGGAGGGCCTCTGACGACAGAGTACTAGTCCGGCGACAGAATGCCGAGTTCCAGATTTTAACGATAATAGTCTGCTAGCACTCACCACTTCGCTTAACTGCGATTTAAGCAATTCTAACGGATGACATTTTAAGGTCAACCGCAGCATGTCGTAATCCTCCACCACTTCGACACCAAGTGGCATCACCGGCAACTTGATTGGGGAGCTTTCATTAGTCTCATCTTCCATCATAACATCAGAAAATAATGGTGGAGGCTGTTCTCCAAGTCCCACGACCGCCCACATCGCATCACGACGCCCAAGCCCAACCGAATTGAAGACGTCGGCCCGCGCTAACCTTTGCAGAACTGCTGGCCTGAGACCAGATCGTTGCCACACCGAAGGTACATCACGATAACCATTGCCGCGCATAGAAATCAACCGAATTGCATCTTCTTCTCGAAAACCTTTGATTTGGCGAAACCCAAGTCGAATAGCAATGCCAGTGTCGCGAGGTTCTAGTATATTGTCCCAATTTGAATGATTAATATCCGGCTGCAGTACGCCTATTCCATGCTCTTTAACATCTCTCACAATTTGTGCTGGTTCATAAAACCCCATCGGTTGGCTATTAAGTAGGGCAGTCGCAAAAACGGCTGGGTAATGACACTTCAACCAAGCCGAGACATAGACTAGAAGAGCAAAACTCGCTGCATGACTTTCGGGGAACCCATAACTCCCAAACCCTTCAATCTGCTGAAAACAGCTCTCAGCAAAATCTAAGTCATAGCCATTAGTAAGCATGCCAGAAATAAATTTCTCACGAAAAGTATGGATATTGTCTATGTGACGGAAAGTCGCCATGGCGCGACGCAATGCGTCAGCCTCGTTAGGACTGAAACCGGCACCAGTAATAGCAATTTTCATTGCCTGCTCCTGAAATAGAGGAACACCAAGCGTCTTTTCCAATACATCACGGAGTTCTTCAGAAGGAAAATTTACTTCTTCCTCACCATTCCGTCGCCTAAGATAAGGATGGACCATGTCTCCTTGAATTGGTCCTGGTCGCACTATCGCTACTTCAATTACCAAATCGTAAAATGAACGCGGCTTCATTCGTGGTAAAAATGCGATCTGCGCTCGACTTTCGACCTGAAATACACCTATTGAGTCGGCTGCACATAACATATCGTAGACAGCTGGATCTTCTGTGGGGATAGATGCCAAATCAAAATCAACCGCATAATAGCTTTTTAATAAATCGAATGCTTTTCTAATACAGGTCAGTATCCCGAGAGATAGTACATCTATTTTTAATATACCAAGAGCATCAAGATCGTCCTTATTCCAGCCGATCACTGTGCGCCCCTCCATGGCCGCATTTTCGAGTGGCACTATTTCGGAAAGTAATCCACGGCTAATCACAAAACCACCAACATGCTGTGACAGGTGACGAGGGAATCCTAGTAATTCTGAAGCTAAACGTAGTGTCAAACAAAGACGCCGATCTTCAGGATTAAGACCAACTTCCCGAAGCCGGTCCAAGTCAATATCACTGCGTAATAGACTTAAAGACTGTTTCAATAGGGCATCAATCATATCTTGAGATAGCCCTAACGCCTTACCTACCTCACGAATCGCACTACGAATTTTATAAGTTACGACTACAGCTGTCATCGCAGCTCTTTCGCGGCCGTACTTGTCATAAATGTACTGGATTACCTCTTCGCGTCGCTCATGCTCGAAGTCAACATCAATATCTGGTGGCTCATTACGCTCAGAAGAAACAAACCGCTCAAATAAAATGTCGCTCTGCGATGGGTCCACTGAGGTTATACCAAGACAAAAACAAACAGCTGAATTAGCGGCGGAACCGCGACCTTGACAGAGAATACCTTTGCTTCGTGCGAACCTAACTAGGTCATAGACAGTAAGGAAGTAAGGTGCATAACCGAGTTCACCGATCAGCGTTAATTCGTGATAAATTTGATTTTTTACTTTTTCTGGAACCCCATTTGGATAACGCTTTTTAGACCCGACATTTGTCAGCTGTTCCAGTGCTACTTGGGGACTCCTACCGCTTGAAGTGACCTCATTGGGATATTCATAGATGAGTTCGTCAAGTGAAAAGTGACAACGTTCGGCGATTTCTACTGTACGCACAAGCGCACCTGGATAATGCACAAATAGTCGCGCCATCTCTTCTCTAGATTTTATTCGTCGTTCGCCATTGCGCGAAATCCAATAACCAGCTGTATCAACCGTAATATTCTTACGAATGCAAGTCAGAATATCTAATAAAGGACGGCGAGACTCTTGATGCATTAGAACATCGTTAGTAGCAACCATTGGTACACCCGCCCGTGTTGCAACTTTGGACAGCCAATCCAAATGTGCGTCATCGTCACCGCGAAGTGAGTGGCTAGCAGCAAGATATACAGATCCGGGAATAGCTGCATTTAATGCGGCTAGCTCTACCTCAAATTCAACATCGCAACCTCGAGGAGGTATGGAGACCAAAACCATGCCAGTAGCATGTTCCAATATATCTTCACGGTAAAGTTCACATTCACCCTTCGGCGAGCGACGGCGACCTAACGTAATTAGTTTCGACAATCGCCCATATGCTAGACGATTTTCGGGGTACGCAAGCATGCTAGCACCATCCTTAAGGTCTATCCTAGAACCAACCAGCAGAGGAATACCTACTTTTTTCGCCTCAACATGTGCACGCACTAAGCCCGAGAGGCTATTACGATCAGCAATGCCGATTGCTCTGTAACCAAACGCGGCAGCCTGTGTTACCAGCTCTTCCGGATGTGAGGCAGCACGCATAAAACTAAAATTAGAAGTTACCTGAATCTCGGCGTAGTCGGGGGCGTCTATATACATTTCACGCAAAAAATCCGTGTAAATACCAACGCAATGAATTGTACCGTCTGTCTCTTTTACCCTCACAAAATAACCAAAATCGACGCCCTTCCTCATCTTCTACGCGCCAGTAATCTCTAAACCCTCTAGCCCAAGCTCTGTCACAACGCCACCATTCGGGGGCTATTCGTTCCGGTCCTTCTGTCGCGCGCACACTGTACTTTTTCTGACGCCAACGAAATATTTCGGGTGGCTGATAATGCGCAATACCAGTAACACTTTCGACGGATTCTGGTTGATCTAAAAGAACAAGAGGTCGGATCTGCGTCTTAGGCCAAGACCCGTGCATCTTGCTTTCTGTGACTGAAGCCTGCCTCATGGCACAATCTGGCAAATGACTAGCCCTTGGCACCAATCTCGTCACATGCTCGAAATTGAGCCGGCTGACTAACCTATCGAGCAAAGGCGCGAGAGGAACTATTTCCTCATCTCTCTCTTCGACCAAGACATTAATCTGAGATTCTATTAGAGGTTCAACAACCTGTGCAGAAAGGATCATAGTCTCTATTCCAAAACCAGAATCTATTTTACTGAGTGGCTCAGCAAAAAGTTTGGCTATACATTTGGCCTCTCTAACCGGTCTTACCGTACCAACGTGAAGTGTTTTAGTGGCTCCCTTAACTAAGAATAAATCAAGAATTAATCGCCGCACACCCTGGTTAGCGCACTCTAAGGCTGAACAAATATCTTCCAACAACTGAAGTAAGCAGATTTCAATATTATCTTTTCGACTGACCGGCTCGAGAAAAGAGCATTCGGCACGATATCTAGGTAGTGGTCGACGAGGTGATATGGGCTCTGGTATTAGTCCAAGTGCTTGATCCAGCCGCTCACCAATTACCATGCCAAACCGCTTCGTTAGAGCAGCGCGCGGCAGAGCATAAAGATCACCGATACTCCTAATGCCGAAACGAATAAGTTCGACTGCCTTAATGTCGCCAATACGTAGCGCAATAACAGGTAAGGAGGCCAATGCCAATCGCTGTGCACCAGGAGCAATCAACTTTTCTTCACCCCCATGGTGGGCAATAGCCCAAGCAGCCCCAGGCGTATCAGCAATACTGAAACGCGAAGTGAAACCAAAATTGGTTAAATGCATAGTTAGATCTTTTATCAGAGCCTCCTCGCCACCTAACAAATGTGCGCAGCCACTGATATCAAGCCATAGACCGTCACGGCCACAGATCGCGACCCACGGAGTATAACGAGTAGCCCAGTTCATTATTTTTTCGAGCGTATTGGTATCGGCACGTGGGTCTGCCGGCACTATTTTCAAATTGGGCTCTAATGCCCTAGCATCAGCAAGAGACATTCGAGGGGTAACACCACAAGCCAAAGCATCATGACTAGCAGCAGAAATAAAGCAAACACCGTTGATGTACTCTGTAAGAACTATTGGTACTGGCGATGATTTCTTAGTTTTTGAGGCATACTTGGTTTGGCGATGCCAACGTTCCACACTCAGCATCGGAAACCAAAGCGAGAGTATTCGCCGCATTGTCCCACTCCACATCCCAAGATCTTTTTTTTGTTACACTCCGACAACGGCAAAGTGATAAACCCCAGCGCGTTTTGTTATTCATTGTCCCACTTTTAAGAGTTGGTAGAGAATCCACTCGCCAGCGCGTTGTCACCGCACTCGGAGCTGCAATCTCTTCAGACACTCCATCGTGCAAAATAAGCCCAATCGTACAACCAGCCTCAGCTGCCAGTTGCAATCGTCTACTGGCGGTTAACGAAACCGACTTCGATAACTCGCCTACTACTAACCCAATGGATTTTTCTCTAAGCCCCTCCTCCATTGCCCAGAGGATTTCATCTGTTCCTCGGCAACGTGCCATTATAAGGAGGTCCATTTTGACTCCGAATACCACTAGTCCCGGGCCATACAGCATTTTCGAAGAGTCACTTTCAACGCACCAAAGAATAGGCCTATTACTACAGCAAGCTTGACCGGCTAAAAATGCTACAAATCCATTACCGGAACTGCCAGTCACCTCGTGCACTGCTGATGTAGCGATCCCGCCTTCAGGCAGTGTAGAGTCTATCGCTTTCAGCCCTAAAGTTAGGGATTCAGAACGCCGCTTTTTTGGCCGCTCAATTTTATGGATTTGCGCTTTCAATGCACGCAAATCTTTTTCCCTAAATGCTTTCAAGTTCTTCTTCATAAGCAATCAGAATAAGAACAAAGCATGAACATTGTCAAGTGCAGGCTGAAAGAAAGAGAAAAAATATCCGCCTAATACTTGTGAACCCAAAAATCCTAGACTCGGGATAACTCTTTCTGACTCGCACCACTCA
>MDTD01067168.1_pt1 | contig 21314 bp, 15 predicted proteins | sample 811221 | NCBI WGS metagenome assembly MDTD01 (sample SAMN05326646, study PRJNA326480) | marine metagenome | isolation source: seawater | place: Pacific Ocean: South West | collected 2011
CGAGGACCGAGGCGTTCGATGGAGACGTCGCGCGCCGAACGCGCGGGTTTACTCGCATCCTCGTCCTCGCGCGAGGACGCGCGTGACGATGCACCGACGAGAGAGACGCGAGGACGAGGACGAGGCGGTTTGATGGCGATCGCGAGTCTGAGCGTGGTCGGGGCGTTGGCGGTGATGAGCGGACGCGCGGTTCGAGGGAGAGAGGACGCGTTGACGGCGATGAACGCGTTGTCGAGCGCGAGCGCGGAGCCGATGGTGGAGGAGGCGACGAGGGCGAACGAGGCGCGGACGAGGAGGCGGATGAAGAGGACGCCGGGGGCGCCGGCGCGCGAGGAGAACCTCGGGGCGCGAGGCGGTGGGAGACGACGAGGACCGGTGCGTGAGGGAAGGGTGGGAAGACGCGGTCGAGATGAGACGAGGGTCGAGACGGAGGCGCCGAAGACGACCGCGTCGAGCATCGGTAAAGGCGCGTGGGTGAGCGCGGTGGAGCGCGCGACGGCGGCGGGCGGTACGCCTTCTTCGGACGGCGGCGAGTCGGCGACGATAGGACGAGTCGATGGGCGTTGGATTCCGAGTAAAGTGCGCGTGGAAGACGCGGAGAGCGACGTGAGGGAGGCCGAGGAGGAGGCGGATGCGTCCCGAAATATGGCGGCGGCGGAGGACGACGACGCCGAGGTTTGGATTGAAAATTACGCCGACGCGGTGCGACGCGCGAAACGACGCGCCTTTGTGCGCTCGCGCGGGGTCAATCCCGATGTCCCGGGCGTTAAGGCTTTGCCGAAACTCGGCGCCACGCGAGACGATTGTCCCGCGGCGTATTCCAAGCCCAGGGCGGGCGCCGCGGCGGCGCTCGGGCAAGTCAACGAGAAAATTCCGAAGGGTTTCGCCAAGTTTTCCGAGCACGCCACGCGCATAGCCAATCTGGCGGAACACGTGTACATATTGTGCACCAAGTGTTCGCTCATGATACCAAATGCGTGGCAAGGCAAGGCGTCGTTCGTGCACGGACACAAAATCGACGAGTGTTTGCAGACGCAAAACGCCGACCACTGGCACAAGGCGTCGTTTTCGCACGCGCACGCGCTCATGGACGCGTTGAAGAAAGGATACGGCACCGTGGCCATCATCGAGGAGGACGTCCTGACGCGTGATTTAGCCGAAGGTAACGATGGGTTGCAACTCTTGTACAAAAACATGGCCAGTTTGCGACAGGCGATGAAACAAGAGCCGCAGTGGCAGACGGTGCGCGCCGGGTACAGAACCATGTTTATCGATCGTCCGTGGGAGAGTCGAAGCAAGCTCGGCGAGGGTGAGGCGTGTCCTCGACCGTGTCTGTGCGATCGCGTGAACGATTTTTCGTGCATCATGCGCGCCGCCGGGTGCGATATGCGTTCCAGCGATTTCTACCTCGTCCGCAACGAGTCGATGCAACGAATCATCGACGGCATCTACAAAGGCTTCACTGTGGACTGCGAGGCGATGGGTGACGTCGGAAACCAAATCTATCTCACCCCACAGCTCAGTTTCCAGAGCAATCTCGACATCAACATCAACAAACAGTTGAACATGTCGAACCAGTTTGTCGAAAAGTGCGCCGTCTCTTGACATCGACGAAGAGCGCCGCCGACGCGCGCGTACGACTACGCGATTCGATTCGATTCGATTCGATTAGGTAATAACACACGCTCGCACCATTCTTATTTCACGCACATCACGCGACGCGCGTTTCTTCGGTTCGTTCGAGAAGACGACATTCGAGGCCCACCGCGCCAACGTCCATGTGTTCGGACATTCGGAACGATGACGCCGGCCGAGGTGCCGTCCCGCCGACGCGACGCGCGTCTTCAGAGAGCGGCGCGCGGGCGATCGAGACTCGGAGACGAGGGCGCGGAAGGGACCGTCTTTCCTCGGAGACCACCGCGGAGGGGTCGCGGCGGACGGAGAGCGTCGACGCGTTCGTTCGTTCATTCGAGACATTCATTCAATCATTCAGCCATCCATCCATCGATTGATTGATTTGATTGATTTCGATCGTTCGGTGACGACGCGATCCCTCGTCGCGTCGTCGGAGAGACGGGACCGCGGGATGCTTCTCGTCAAGCTCTGGATCGCGAAAAAACTCGCCGTCTTGCTCGCGGTGCGCGCGTTCGGGGTGAAACGATTGTATAGAAAAGGGTTGCGACTGTCCAAGTTCGCGTACGGCGACGCGCGAACGACAGTGCGAACGAACGGGGAGTGGATGATGCGAAAGACGTGTCATACGGCGATGAAGACGGAACAGTGGTTCGTGCGTAAGGCGACGGCGTTCACGGAGCGCGCGTTCGAGAGCGCGGGGTTTACGAGACGGGGCATGCCGAGCGCGGGGGCGGGCGCGCGCGTGCTGAGAGACGACGCCGCGAGAACAAAAGGGGCCGCGAGTCTTGGAGGAGAGTACGACGCGAGTGATGCGGCGAAGAAACGACGGGCGGATTCCTAGCGCGCTCGTCGTCGGCGTTTCAATCTGCATTTCATTTCATTCTGACTACGGCGCCGTACCGTTCGGTGCGGCGCGCATTCTTTCTCGACGGACAAACGGACGGACGAGCGCATTTGTAATTTTATCGCGAGCGCGTGTGACGCATGCTATTACAGTCCTAGTGGTATCGCGCGTCTCTGGCGATGGCGGCGTCGATTTCGGCGTTGGCGATGGTCAAACCGGTGACGTGGTCGACGGCGACCGAGTCGAACCCCGTCGAGCGCCACTCGCCGTCGTCGCGTCGACACACAAACTTAATCTCTGCCCCGAGGGAGTCGCGTTTCCCGTCGGCGTTTTTAAACAGCGCCCACGCGCAGAAAAAGTCGTACGTACGCGCGCCGTCGTCGCTCGTAGCCGTGGCGACGCCCGAGCCTCGTTCGCCGTCGGAGAGGATGACGTGGCAACACGTCGAGTTCGGCGCCATCTTTTTCGCCATCGCGCCACACGGACCCTCGTTGGCGAGTTTCATCGCGATCGGGATGCACTTTTTGATCTCGCTCGATGACCATCCCGAGGTAAACTCTTGCGCCGTGCGCACCGGCGCTCGACCGTCGCATTGCGAAGCGTCGAGCGTCATCGTCCACGACGCGCTCATCCCGAGCGCGTCGGCGGCGGTGAGATGTTCGCCAACGAACGATGCGATGATCTTTCTCTTGACGCTCGCATCTCCCGAAGTCTCACCGACGAAATCGTATTGCGGTTCGCCGCGGACGTCCCTGAAGACGACGCCTCGCGGTCGTACGCGAAGGGTGAACGTGCGCTCACCCGGTCCAACCTTTGCCAATAGTCGCGACCATTTATCCATCAAGCTATGCCCGTACGTCAGAGTGTCGTCGCCCATGAGCGCATTATCCACGTCTCGCGCCATGAGAGGAAGGTACACGCACGATTCTTCGTTCGTCCATCCGCGCGACTTGACCAACGTCGCCCACGGCTTGGTTCCGTCGCTCGGTCCGTTCTTTAAGAAATCCCTCATCCACGTCTTAGACATCGGCGTGTCCCGACACGCCGCGTTGATCGCCTCGTCTCTCGATGACTTGGCGTCCGCGCCGTAGCACACGTGTCCGTCCGAGAACGATTCGCCGTCCACCTCGACGAACACGTCGACGGCGTGCACGCGCGGCGAGACGACGCGCGCGCCTCCGTTCACCTCGACACGACCGACCGGCATCGCGATCGGCGCCGCCTGCGCGTACCACAACTGTAACTCACCGGTTTTCGCGGCGTTCACGCTCGCGCCTCGCAAATCTTTCGCGTCTCTGCTCACGCGACACGCCTCGGCGTCGACGTATCGAAACGCCGAAAAATCGCCCCCGTCCGCGATCTGCAACCCCCACGTCTCGACGAGCGTACGAGACCCACCGGTGAGAACGATACCGTTCGCGTACGTCTTCGCGCGCGCGGTCGCGAGACTCTCCGCCGAACTCATGGCGACGCCGCCGCGCGCCGTCGAATTCCCGCGCGTCTCCGGCGCGGACGCGCACGCGCCCATATCGCGAACGCGCGCGGGAACTCGAACGTACGCGGGAACGAGACGTTCGCGTCGATTCGATCGTCGTCCTCCGCCGAATGTCGGCGGGAAGCGCGACGAATGAATGAATGAATGAATCGAATCGAATCATCGAATCATCGAGCGAGTCCCCTGCCCTTTTGGGTCATGACCCGTCACCGTCCCCATCGTCCCCACGTCGCGCGCGTCGACTCGGCGCGCGCCGCGCGCGGAGCTCCACGTCCTTCAGCGTCACCACGTCGCGCTTCCCGTCGTGCCTCGCGTACGCGCGAACGTCTCTCGCGCACGTTTCCGTGAATCGAAACGCGAGCTCGGCGAGGGCGGACACGAACCGAGGCGTCACCGTCTTGTCGTGCGCGCGTCGAGCGGTGGATTCGGAGACGCGCGCGACGAGGGATTTCACGCGTCGGTCGAGCCCGTCTCGAGCTTTCGCGTCCGAGGCGTCGGCGTCCGTCATGCGAGGAGGGATTCGAAATCCCGAAATCTCTCCCTCGACCGTCTCTGAAGACGATGGATGAAAAGACGCGGGACGCCCCGTCTTCGGACGACGACGACGCGACGCGGTCCGCGCTCGGCGCTCGAGCGATGGTGCGTCGAGCGAGTCGTTCGCGGACGGGCGTTCGCGCGACGCGCGGGCGCGGTCGACGCCTCGAGTCGTCGAGATGGATGGATGGGTGCCGAGAATGCAACGCACGCGTTCGCATTCATTCGCGCGCGAGACCGTCACCGCGCGAGACGGTCGCCGCGCGAGATCGTCACCGCGCGCGCGCGCGCGTTCCATGTCCGAGACCGACGTCGTGAGGCTCGAACGCGCCGTGTGCGCGTGGAACGTGGACGGAAGCGCGGATGCGGTTCCGAGAATGGAATCATTCATTCGCGACGCCGAACGCGCGACGGGACGACGCAGAGGACTGTGTTCGTACGACGGATGCGAACGAGACGCGGTTGTGGGTGGACACGTCCACGCTCGTGGATTCGGGGCCGTGATCGCACCCGTCTGTCGAGAGTGTAATTCGCCGAGGAATCTCTCTCGGCGTCAGGGCGGCGGGAGTCGATTGCGCGCGGGGATCGCGGTGACGCGCGCAGAGGTGACCGAGGGGATGTTGACGGGGGAGAGACGGTACGCCTCTCGTTCGCGGGGAGGGGGTCACCGAGAAAGGGACGTGTGTCGAGATTGCGGCGTGACGCGCGTCGAGCGAGGACGAGACGCGTGCGAGCGGTGTCGAAGACGGCGAGCGTTGCGTCCAGACGCGACGGCGGCGGCCACCAGGCGATCGTGCGCGTGCGGCGTAGATATTTCCGATCGACCGGTGTGGCACACCGTGTGTTTGCGGTGTTATCGACGAGGAAGTTTCGGATCGACGTCGTCGACCAGGCGTTCGTGCGGAGAGTGCGGCGTAGATATTTCCGATCGACCGGCGTCGCACACCGTGTGTTTGCGGTGTTATCGACGAGGAAGTTTCGGGTCGACGTCGTCGCCCGGGCGGATGCTTCACACCGGATACGCCGTTCCCGGATACGCCGTTCCTCTCCGTCAGGAGACGGACACCGAATCCGAATCGGATTCAGAGTGGGAAATCATCTGAGTATCCCATTCATCCACGTACAGCGCAGCACGTGGAAAATATGTAATCGAGAGTTGATATTGAATCGTTCGTCTACTACGCGTCGCTCTTTTCCACCACGATGTCGAGCGTCTCGCAAAAATAATCGGCTCGATCGAGAAACACACAACTGCCGGCATTTTCCACCTCGTCGTACGCGCAAAACGCACGGTCGGCGCTTCCGGCGTTCATCGCGTCGACGATTTCACGAACGGACGCCGCGCTCGTGGCGTCTTCGGCGCCGCGAACGACGCGCGCGGATCGAACGCCGTTTCGGCGCAAACGGTCGCCCAAACCGTCCACGTCGATGGCGTCGTCGGCAAGCGAACCGCCGAGCGTGAAATATCGCCCACCGGTGATGGCGCGTCGCTGCGCGTCGCTCGATTTCGGCGCGAGCGCGTCGGTGAAACACGCGCCGGTCCGTCCGCGTCTCGACACGAACCGCTCGCTGAATTCGCGCACCGCGCCCTCGTACGCGTCTCGCCTCGCCGGGTCCAAATCTTCCTCGTACTCGAGCGCGGCGTCGCGCGCGGCCGGGGACATCGCGTCGAGCGCTCGTCGCCAATCGCGAACCTCGTTCGCGCGCGACACCGTCGGGGACACGAGCGTGAGCGTCTTGACGAATCGTCTCTCGTCGAGCGCGAGCTCCGTCGCCAGTCGCGCGCCCCAGTACCCGTGCGCCACCACGTGCGCGCCGCCGCCGTCACCACCGACGCCCAACTCCTGGGCGACGCGTTTGAGTTCGTTTACGTACAGTTTCAAATCGTACGACGTCGCCTTTGCGCTCTTCCCGCACCCTCTCTGATCGTACAGAAACACCTCTCGCGCCCCGCCCACCTCGCCGCTCAGCGTCTCCAACGCGCTCATGTACTCGTGCGATACCCCGGGCCCGTTCGACACCGCCAACACGGGAGACTTTCGAGCCTTTTTCGCCTTTTTATAATCTCCCACCCCTCGCACCCACGTCGCGCCATCGATCGTGCCCTCGTTCCACGGCGTATCGAACGCGTACTTGGGCACGAGACCGCCGCCGAAGTCATCGAAATATCCGCACATCGTCCCCGAACCAGCCGCGCGCGCGTCTCTCGTCGTCGTCAGGGCGAGCGCGATCGAAGACGTCGTCGCCGCGATCGCACCCCGGCGTCCGAGCGCGTTCGACGACGAGGTCGGCGCGTCCGAAGACGAAGATGATGATGTCCCAGAGACGACGCCCTCGTCTCTTCCTCGACGCCCCACCGCGCGCGCGTCCACGCGTCGCGCGCGCGGGATCGACGAGATCGCGCTCCACGTCACGGAGGACGTCGTCATCGTCCTCGATCAGTCCGCGGTCGTCGCGCGCGGTCGTCGCGCAGTGACGAATGAATGAATGAATGACACGAATGAATTTTTCGCGATCGTCACACATCGGCGCGCGCCCGACGCCCCCGCCGACGACGACATGTCCGTGACGACGCGAACGGTACCTGCGCGCGTCTCGGCGCGATCGTCCGACGCGAGACGTCGATGGACGACGACGACGCGCGCGATGGCGTCCCGAAACTCGACCGTCGTTTCGGATAAGTCTCGCTGGACGACGGCGATGACGACGACGACGTCGACGATGCGTCGTCGAACGCGATCGGTGACGCGTCGGAAGACGCGTGCGGTGCCGTCGGACGCGTCGGTGGCGTCGACGACGGCGTCGGAATCGTCGGAATCGTCGGAATCGTCGTTCGATTGGTTTCAGGCGTGGTATCCGCTGCGACCGACGAGTTTTTTAGACGCCGACGAACCGAACGAGGTGCGCGTGCTGGGGAAGAAACTGGTGGCGTACCTCGATAAAACGCGCGGTGAGTGGTGCGTGTTGGAGGACAGTTGTCCGCACAGACGAGCGCCGTTGAGTCTGGGATACGTGCAAAAGGACGGCGCGTTGGCGTGTCGATATCACGGGTGGGCGTTCGACGGCAAGGATGGAAAGTGCGTGTCGATACCGATGTCGGTGGATGAGACGGCGGAAAAGACGGCGTGTGCGTCGCCGAGATCGTGCGCGCAGAGTTTTCCGTGTCGAGTGGAAGACGGCATCCTGTGGGTGTGGCCGACGTCAGGGGTGGACGCCGCGTTGAAGAGCGCCGGGACGCCGTGCGCGACGTCTCTGGCGGAGGAAGGGACGCTGCCGGGAGAGTGGGGGATGGTGGAACTGCCCGTCGGGTACGCGCCTGCGTTGGAGAATCAGTTTGACCCGTCACATGCGGAGTGGTTGCACGCGAAATACGACGAGGAGGGACAGTTGTCGGACAAGGCGAACGCCGGCTTCGTGGCGATGACGAAATTCAACGTGCGAGAGGGCACGATGAATAAGGATGGTTTCATCGTCGATCACGGTGGATACAACAAATCGAACGCCGACGTGTCCGCGTCTCGCGTGTTCACCGCCCCGTGCTCGAGTCGAAGCGAATATGTCGACGCCAAGGGGAAAAAGTACCTGAGCGCGGCGATTCTCTACACGCCGACGGAACCCGGCAGAACGCTGATGTTCACCAAGTTTCAAGCGCACCAGTCGGGCGCCGTGCAGGGTGCGGGGGCGAAGAAGGTGTCCCCGGCCGATCGCTTGAACTCGCTCGTCTCGGCGCCGGCACAGTCGTTGTTTGACTTTTACATTGACAACTTCACCAGCGATCCGGCGCTCGTGCGTGTCGGGTTGTCGCACGGCACGCCTCCGGGTTCGAGCGCGTACAACCTGGGCGATCAAGACATCCTCGCCATGCACGGCGTGGAGGTTGAGATGGAATCTCTCGACAAGCCGTGGAAGCAGAGCTACTACCTCCCGACGCCCGCGGACGCCGGCGTGTCCACCTTTAGAAGCTGGATGGATGCGCACGCCGGCGGTCGCGTCGCGTGGGCTCCGGGCGTCGCCGACGACGCTTCCAAGGTAAAATCTGAGGCCGAACAGCTCGACCGGTACCATCGTCACACCAAGCACTGCGTGGCGTGCAAGACGGCGCTCGCGGAACTCGGCGTGCTCGAGGAGCGATGCGTGCTCGCGAGCAAGTATTTACTCGCCGGCGGCGTATTCCTCGCCGTCACCGGCGCGGCGTTCGACCAACAAGCGCCCGCCACCATCTCCGCCTGTCTCGCCGGCGCATCTTTGGTCGGCGCCGAGATGGTGCGTGACATGCAACACGAATTCGTCTCCTCCGTGCCTCGAAGAGGCGTGCCCAAACCGAAACTTTGGTGAGCGAGTGTAGTATTTCGACATTTAGATTTACGCGCGCGTCACTCTCGCGCGCGCCTCGACGACTCGACTCGCGACGAATGACCGCGCGCGATGTACACGAAGAATTCGACGACGACGAGGCGCGGCGCCGCATCGCGCGACGACGCGCGCGGCACGATCGCGCGCTCGAAAAGAAAACGTCGATTCGAATCCTTCTAAAAAAAGGCTGCGACGACGACGAACGCGGGGACGACGACGCGCGGGACGGCGACGAGGACGACGGCGACGAGGACGCGGGACGAGCGAAAACGAGACCGTCGCGCGAGATGGCGGAGCGATTGTGGCGAGACGACGACGCGTATCGACGCATCGAGGTTGAGGCGACGCGCGCGTTACAGACTCGGTCCGAGGAGACGAGACGAGGCGAGACGCCGAGCGCGCTCTCGCGCGCGAGAGAGGAAGAGAGACGAGAGCGAGTGCGAGAGCAGAGACACGAATTTCGACGCGATATGATCGATGACGCCGAGGCGAGTGGAGATGTGAACGATGAGCTCGTCGAACGTTGGAACGAGATGTTGCGAGAAGACGCCGGCGCGAGAAGATGCGACGACGAGGACATCGACGATCGCGTCGACTGCATAGAGCTTCACGAACGATTTCAAGCGCACGTGATGAAGTGTAGACGCGCGCTCGAACCGAAGGAGTCCCTCATCCGTCGCCTTCAGGCGCACTTGATAGCCGAAGTTGATGTTCGTTACGACGCGCAAATGCGAGAGCACAGAGAAGAGCTCGATCGAGCGAGCCGCGAGGCGATGGAACGCGGGGACGCACACGAGAGGTTGGCGTCAGATACCGTGCGCGTAGCTCGCGTCGAGTGCGCTGAGATGCAGGGCCGGCGAGACGCGTCGCGCGCGGAGGCCCTGACGATGACAGACGTCGCCGTCGAGAATGAAGTCGCGACGAGATTGGTCGGCGCGAGAAGAGACCACGACGAACGGCGGGCGATGCTCATCTCCATGGAGCTCGAAAACGCGCGCGAGATCAGAGATCTTCGAGAGAATCTGGAGAATCGTCTGGGAGAACTCCTCTCTCGGCTCCACGCCGCGTCCGCGAGTAAGCCGTTGCTCGCCGAACGTTTACAGGGCGCGGTGCGTCGCAGACGACTCGCCGACCCGAGACGACGCTCTCGAGAACGGGCGGGACACCGTCTCTTGAAAGCGTTACGCATAGAAATGTTCGACTTAAAACGACAGTTTACCGTCATGGAGGCTTCAAACGAGCGGATCGACGCTCGGTTGAGGCGCGAAACGGAAAAGACGCGCCAACGTCTCGAAATTCCGGAATCTCGCGACGGTTTCGGTGGCGCTGAGGACGCGACGACGCGCGCTCTCGCGTCGCTCAAACGCGCGCGAATCGATAGACTCACTCGTGAGCTAGATGTCGTCGAAGAAAAGATATGGTTCGACGTGTTGCGTCACGAGAAACCGTCGTGCACGGAGATACCGTTGGCGGTTCGATCGCGAGCGTACGAGCAGCTGACGCTCGCGATTCAGCGACGCCCCGAATTACGGGCGAGGGCGAGGGCGCGCGTCTGATATCTATACAGAGTCTTTTGAATTTCTATACAACAATCATTCATCGCGGTCGCGGCACAGGGTATGTCTCATCGAACGCGCGCGCGCGTCGCCGACGTCTGAGGAGTACCTGAAATCGCCGCGCGGAACGTCGCAACGACGCGACGCGAGACTTTTCCAGAATAAAAAGACGGCGTTCGACTTCGTCACATCGTCGACCAAGATGTTTGCGTCGACTAAAACTTCTTTCAGAGCTGCGAACGCGTCTGACGACGGATCGCGCTCGGACCCCGACGGCGAACGGCGAACGGCGGCGACGTCCGAGCGAAAGAAGGCGATAGGACTCTCAAGCGACGCCCTCTCGTCCTCGCGCACGGACCCCTTCCGGATGTAAATGTTAAACTCATTCATCAGATCTTTATTCGTCAGCGCCGACGTCGCCTTGATGTTCAAAACGTCGTAGTCGGGGTGTTCCGTCGAATTCGCGACGGCGCACGTGCACACGGGGTTAAAGTACGCGCGTCCGTCGACGCCGCCTTCGCGACGGAGGACGGATTCCTCCTCTCCGGTGAATTCTTTCGGCATCGCCGCGTACGTCTTCAGCGTATCCCAGGTCCCGCTCGCATTTTTAACCGCGCCGACGATGTACTCGAGTCGCGCGCCGAGCACGAGTCCGTTTGAAAACGCCTCCTCGAACGGAATCCAACGAATCGGAGTGGCTAATATTTGCGGAAACGCAGAGGCGGGAAACCGCTCGTCCAACTCCTTCACGCGCGCTCGTTCCTCGCCCGACAAGCCCGCGAGCATGAATTCTCGCAGGTACGCCGCCTCGGCTCTCCACTCCCCCCGTTCGATGGTCGTCATGCGAAGATCCGCCGAGACGCTCACGCGTTCGCCGACGGGCGTCACTCGATGAAATCGCCCGCGCGGGACACAAATCGTCTCGCCCGCGTCGATGACGCTTTCGCGCACCACGCTTCGCATTCTCCGACCTTTCCGACCGCGCTCGTCCGCCGACGACGCTTTACGAGGGTCTTTCGTCCCCCCGAAATCCGTCGCGCGTCGTCTCGGCAACGCTCGCGGTTGCGCGAAATGATCGACGCCGCACGTCCTCTCATCCTCGAGGGCGGCGTTTCTCGACATGCCCGCCAATTCCCCGACGAACGGTGTCCCGGACGGTGACTTGCCTTCTTCCTCTTCTTCCTCCTCCTCCTCCTCCTCCCCCTCCTCCGTCACGACGAATTCCTCGACTTGCCATTTCTTCGACCCGGCTAATTGTATCGTCGCGTTATCGCAGACGTCTCTGTGCCACTCCGCGACGTCCCCGTTCGCCACGGACACGTACACCCCGACCTCACACTCCCCGAAACCGAAAAACGTTCCTCCACCTCCACCATCGTACGCGTGAAGCGCGTCCGACGTCGATTCATACTCGAGAAACGCCGCGCGTCTCTCTCGCGCGTCGCTCCGCCGCCACCTCGCCCACGACTCGAGTCGCGCCCACCGTTTCAATTCCACCGCCCCTCTCGCGCAACAAAACGGCGCGTTCACCGTCACCCCGCGCTCGTACAAATCCTCCAACATCTCCTTTACCTCCTCCTCATCGTACGGTTCGTTCTCGCTCGTTCGACACCGTTTTAAAATGTCCGCCGCGTCACCGCCGTGAAACCCGTCGTCGCGAATGCGAGAAAAATGCTCCTCATCCATCTTCACCGCGAACGAGTCTCGACCATCGATCGTCATCGCGCGAGATCCGAACGCACGTCGCGGGTGATACGCGTCGTCGTCGTCGTCGCGCCGTCCCTCGTCGTCGGCGTCGTCGTTTCGAATTTTTCGCTTTTTCATCCGCATCCGCATCGAGACGAAGTATCGTCTCGTCTCGTCGTCGTCGCGCGCGATGCGTCGCGATCGCGACGACGGATGCGACCGAACGCGTCAGTCGCGTCGAGTCGCGTTCGCGACGACCGACGACGACGACGCGTCGCGCCGTGTCGCGCGTCATTCATTTCATTCATTCATTCGGAAGAATCGATGAATCATGGCGCCGCACACGTCGTCGCGCGCGCGATCGATGATGCCTTCGACGACGGCGCCGACGATGCGAGCGACGACGACTCGACCGATGCCGACGACCCATCGGACTCGATGTCGTCGTCGCGCTCGCGCTCGCGCGTCGTCCTCGACGATGCCGATGGGTCGTCGCGCGTCATCATCCGTGACGAAATCGACGATGAAAACGACGACGCGCGTCCATCTCGCGCCGCGATGCGGGCGACGACGCGCGTCGTCGTCGTTTCGACGCGTCGAGACGTTCGCGGCCGCGTCCGACGCCGCGGAGACGGGTGAAAAAGCGGCGATCGTCAACGTGGTGAAAGCCATCTTCGGCGCCGGGGGATTCGCGATTCCGTGGGCGTTCGCGCAGGGTGGATTAGTGCTCGTCGGGAGCACGATGTTGGCGTCTCTGGTGTTCGCGCTGGAGGCGCTCCGAATGCTCATCAAGTCGCAGGACGTGCTCGTCGAGGCCGGGGACGCCGAGGCGGGGGAGGTGGCGACGTACGCGGGACTCACGGAACGCGCGATGGGGGCGGGCGGGGATACGACGTGTCGAGTGATGAACGTGGTGACGTGTTTCGGTATCACGGTGAGTTATCTCATCTTTATCGCGGAGACGCTCAAGGTGGTGGCGCCGACGTTCGGGTACGTCGGGACGCCGACGACGACGGCGATGCTGACCCTCGTCGGACCTCTGATGATCGGTCTCTCGTGGTTGCGGGAGATGAGCGGCGTCGCGGTGATCTCCGCGGTCGGTACCGCCTCGGTGTTGATCGGCATGGGGGTGACGATGGCGGTGGCGATGGGTAACCCTCTGCAATTCGGCGCGCTTCCGGTGTCCAATTTCGCCGCCTTTCCGGGCTTTTTCGGCACGGTGGCCTTCTTGTTCTTCATTCACTTCACCCTCTTCTCCATCAAGGAGGCGATGCCGAGGCCGGAAAAGTTCTTCTCCGCGGCGACCAAGGCGTTCACGTCCGCCGCGGCGATCGCGTTCGTCTTCGGCGTCGTCGGCGCCGCGGGTTTCGGCGCGAACGTCTCCTCCGTCGTCGTCACCATGCTCAGCGGTCCGGTGGGCGTCGCCGTGCAACTCTTGTTGTGCCTCAACCTCTTGTCCACGTACCCGATCATGGCGCAATCCGCGTTGAGAATCAGCGAAAACATCTTCGCGGATAAGGCTTCGGGCGCCGTCGCGACGCCCGTCTCTCTCGGCGTGCGCACCGCCTTCACCGGCGCCGCGCTCTGGACCGCGGCCAACGTGCCCAACTTTGGCGTCGTCCTCGGCTACGTCGGAGGCGTGTGCTGCTCCATCCTCTCATTGGTGTTACCTGCGACGATCTTGTACCTCGCACAGAAAAAGGTGGGTAACGAAATCACGTCCAACGAGTTGGCGCGCATCGCCACCGTCTTCGTCACGGGGTGCACGTGCATCGTTCTCTCAATCGTGCTCTGAGCGCGAGTACGTCAATCATGCACGCTCTTCGAAGACGAGCGAGTCGGGTACGGGTTCACGCGCGTGTTAGATTTTTAACCGTCTTCTCTTTTTTTTTTACGTCTCACCGCCGCGCGTCGCTCGAACAAAAGCTGTTTGGAGCGTTACGTTACAAAAACCTACCCGCGTCCTCGTTCACGACGTCATCGCCGCGTCGTCGCCGTCGCCGCCACCGACAGCGTCAGACGCTCCCCCGTGCGAATACTTGCACGACTCTCCCGCGCGACAACTCCCGCGTTGGAAGAACATGCACGGAATCCCCGAGGTATCGACATCCCGTTCGCCCGTCGCCGCGCCGTCGCGCGTCCACGACCGATTTTTCCCGCCCCCCGCGCCCGGGACGCCGCCGTACGCCGCCATCATCCCCCCCCCGTGCCCCCCGTACGCCGCCATCATTCTCGGATCCACCATCACCATCTGCCCCCCCCCGTGCGCGCCGTACGGATGAAACCCACCACCGCCTCGTCCGCCGAACCCGAACCCGCCGCGGCTCCGCTCCGCGCCTCGGCGTCCTCGTCCCCCCCCCCGGTGCGGCCCTCCCGCGCGCTCACCCTCCGTCCCCACCCCACCCCCCGTCGCCGCTTTCAACGAATCCAAACACACTCCACACAGAGGCGGATTCCCACCGACGACGGGTCTAAAATTCACCACCGTGCTCACTTTACACCCCTCGCACTGCCCGCTGTGTTCGGGACGTCCCGACGACGGATCGATCCCCCCCGTCGGCGCCCACCCCGGTCTCGTCTTCGCGCGCTCGCGAAACGGTCGATTGTGCCTCTCAAAATCCCTCGTCGTCGTCCCCTCGCGATGTCTCCTCTCGGTATCGCTTCCTCGACCACCGAGTCGTCGATCCCCGCGCTCGCGTCTGTGTCCGCGCCCACCGCCGGTACCACCGCCTCGTCCTCTCGCGCCCGCGATCGACGCGTCCTCGTCGTCATCGGCGCGCGTCGTCGTCATCGTCACGTCGTCGTCGTGCATCCGAATCGAGTCGAGTCACGTCGTCGACGCGGTGTGTGTCGTCGAGGCACGCATGGCACGCATTGCATTGCACGCACGCATCGAACGCGCCGCATCCCTCCCGGGACGTCGTCGGGGCGGCGACGAGACTGTGGTGTGCATTACATAGTGGACTCTGTGATTATAGTACTGTGTGTTTGTATATATTTAGAGAGACTTTCATCGATATATAGTGTGCATACGACATACGTGCACGAGAGTACACACATGGACGTCGATGGGCGATCCTCGGAGGTCTGTCTCTCTATCACTCTCTACAACACGCGTGCGTCCAAAAATTCGATTTTTATTGCCCCAACACACGTCCGAGTGCGTGCGCCACGCCCGCGGGGGACGACGACGAGGACGCGGTGTGTGTGTGTGTGTGTCATCATGCTCGGTGTTTCGATTCGACAGTGTACAGTATGGGAAATATGTATGTAGTACACGACACCCCTCACCCCTCACCGGCACTCGACGGCACTCGACGACGGACCGGCGCGACCGATGGGATGGGGTCGTTCGACCGCGTCGTCGTCGTCGTGGACGAGCGCGCGCGTTTGTTGACGGAGAGAGACGACGCGGGGGGTGATGGGGACGGGGATGGAGGGCGAGGAGGAGGAGGAGGACGCGCGCGCGGCGTGCGCGCCGCGGGACGCGCGGTGATGATGATGATGATGATGATGATGATGACGATGATGATGATGATGAGTGGAGTGATTCTGATTCGCGCGCGGACGCGCCGAGGCGGTGGAACGGGGCGCGAGGATCGGCGACAGATAGCGCCCGAGTGTGATCGCGCCGCGCTCGCGGCGAGACTGGCGGGATGGGACGCGGCGGGCGAGCGCGGGACGGCGGCGGCGCGGGAATTGGACGTGACGTTTGTGAATGGATTATGGTTCATCCCGGGCCCGCCGGGCGCGGAACATCATCCGCGCGAGTGGTACGAGAGGGCGAGCGGGACGACGGCGTGGGTCATGGGCGCGCTGGGGGCGAGAAGCGCGTTCGCGCGCGGGACGCGAGAAGAGTGCGAGAACGTCGCGGCGATGTACCGCGGCGGAGCGAATTTCAACGATACGAACGTGCCGGGATCGTATCGGATGTACGGGGCGAGAAGCGTGGATAAGGTGACGTGCGTGGTCAAGCCGGTGGACGAGCTGCCGTTGCGACCGGAGTGCGGAGACGCGCCGTATCGCGTCGCGTGGCTCAATAAGGTACCGGTGCTGAGAGAAGTCGCGGAGACGATGGATCGCGGCGGAGGATATGAAAACGTACGCTCGAGCAACTATTTTTGGCTCGATGCCGATATGGCCGCTCCGGGAGACGGGCAGTGGGACTCGTTCAACACCGCCGAGCAGATGACGCGAAACCTCGCCGCGGCGGAGACGGGCATCTCTCCCGCGTGTTATCACGGCAGTTGGAACTTTTCTCGCCCGATACTGGGCGCGTGCGATAACGTCGGTGATATCGTCGCCAACGTGTTCGGTGGTTCGCTCGACTCCGTGCGGTACTTTGATCAAAAGTACCGAGACTTTGTGCGCCGGTGGGCGCCGACGTGTCCTCGCGAGGAATGGGTCTTTGCCAAAATGGCTGCTCGAGAGTATCGCGCCGACGCGAACGGCGCCGAGCGTCCCGTGTTCTCGAAACGATCGTGCCTGTACGAAGATCCGAACATCGGTCCCGAAACGATCGTACGCGATGGTCGGTGTTTCGAGCAAACGAATGAATTCGCGGCGCGCGCGCGACGGTGACCGACTAGGGTTTAGATGTGGTTTTTTATGTCTGCGGCTGCATGCGTGTAGATCTATGTATAATGATATGGTATTTGTAGTATTGAATATGAGAATGAGACGAACCGACATTCGTACGTCTCCGAGCCGAGACGAGCCGAGACGACGTCGCGCGCTTCGCGCCGCGCCGACGGACGTCGACGGACGCGCGCGGACGTCGACAGACGTCGACGGACGAGCGTTCCATTCATGTCCATCGCTCGTTCGGTGTTCACCGCGTTGGCGTCGAGAGGACGAGGACGCGCGGCGATTCGTTTGCCCGACCGCGGGTGGTCGAGATTGACGACGACGACGACGACGACGGGACGAGTCGACGCGGCGAACGACGACGATATCGACGACGACGTCAACGCGGAGACGAACGCGGAGACGATGGAGCGAATGGCGCGCGAGATGTTGGTGGAGGAGATCGAGATGGAGGAACGCGCGGATTTGGATCAAAACGCGTCGCCGACGAGACTCGAGGCGCGCGCGGCGGCGCTTCGACGCGCGGCGGATGAATTGGATCACCAGGCGGAGGCGATGCACTCCAAGGCGCACAGACGCATGCGTCATCGTGCGAATGAGATGGCGAGACGCGCGAGCGAGGGTCGCGATCGCGCGCGCGAGTTCGCGGCGCGCGCGCGATTGTTGCGAGAGGTGGCGAGACGCCGCCGCGCGCCGGGCGACGACGACGACGGCGACGGCGACGTTCGCGGTGGAGGCGAAGATGATCCGAGACGCGTTCGCGCGCGTCCGGTGTGAAATGTACGTCGCGTCGACGCGGTGTGTGTGCTCTACTCAAGATGATGATGAGAACAAAATGAACGACTACGCGTCGCGCCTCGCGCGTTCGTCTGAAAAAACACGCGCAGACGAAACGAATCAATCCTCGACGCTGTCGGCGCGTTTCTTACGCACGAACACCACCGACAGGCGACCGAGAGGATTCCTTTTAATCACATCCCCGACCTCGAGTCCCAACGCGCGCGCGTTCGCCGTCGTCCGCGTCACCACGTCTTCTCCGCGTTCCCGAATTCCGTGCCGCAATCGATACGCGTCGCCTCTATACATCAACAACGATCTCGGTTCCAACACAAAACTCACCACCGGTTCGCCCTCGCCCTCATCACCCCCACTCACGCCCTCGCTCGGCCAAAATTCAATCATCGCGCGTCCTCGAAGCGTTAAAATCGCCGCGTCTTCTTCGTACGCGTCCCCGTCCGAGTGCGGCGTCACCCCGGCGTTCGCCTCGTATTCGTTCACCAACACGTGGTTCGGCTCCTTCATCGCGGCCCCGCGTCGAAACACGTATCTCATCATCGTCTTCGCGTACATCGGCACCTTTCTCGCGTCCTCATCTCGATACGGCGCCGACGGCGACGCGCCGCCCGAATTCATCACGCGGCGGCCTCTCGTCTTCATCGTCCACGACGACGCCGGTTCTCGCATCACGCGCGCCTCCAACGCGCGCGCGGTGTCTTCATCGATGAATTCGTCGCACAGAGAGATTCCGGGGATCACGGTCGTCGCGTGCGTCGCGAACACGTCGTCATCGATGACGTTTTCATTCAAATCCAAATCATCATAATCATAATCACCCGTCGCGCGCGCGTCGACGTCGCCCGCACCGTCGCCCGCACCGATCGCATCGCGGTCGACGGTCTCTCTCGCGCGCTCTCGCGCTCTCGCGCGCACGGTGGCGAAATCGATCGGCATGTCCCCTCGACGGCGCGGGACGCGAACTCGGGTGTCGATGACGACGCGCGCGAGACTTCGGAAGAGACTCTCTTCCGGATGAGACGGAGATGGAACGGTGTTCGTGTGCTTTACTACTATTCCATGCGCCGATGATGCGTGTACTCGTACACACACATATATATATATACCGGTACGCGACGAAGAGCGTCGTCTTTGTCGTCGGTTAAAAGAGTTTGTAGTGGCGACACACGCGCAGCAAGAGCAAAAACATGCCCACCGTCCCCGCCGTGCCGAACCAGGCGACGAATAAGAAGGCGTCGTGCTCGTTTTCGATGTTGTTCTTGATGTTCATGCCGAAGATGCCGACGACGACGGAGAAACACGTGAGCGACAGCGTCGCCGTGGTGAGAATGAGCTCGAGCTTGATGAGCTGATTTCTCTGGGAATCGAGCTCGATCTCGATTAAATCTTCCAAATCGTCGATGTATTCGTTCAGACCGTTCAGAGATCGGTGCGTGGAATCGACGTGGGTGAAATACGTCTCCAGTAAATCCTCGAGCTCTTGTAAATCTTTATCCTCGTCGTAGGCGTCGAAATAGGCGGCGTGCGCGTCGCCGCCCTGGACGTGGACGCCGTGGACGCCGAGCGGCGACCGACCGGTGACGCTCGAGACGCTGAGCGCGTGTTCCAGTCGATGACGCGCGGTGGTGGTGGAACGATCGGCCGTTCGTTGACCGGTAGCGTCGGGCGCGGGTGAACTCGCGTCCGAGGCGTCGGCGTCGAGCGTCGCAGCGTACGATTCAGACTCTTGTTTCGCCTTGCGCGTCAGGTACATGTCGCGCATGTCTGAATCGTCGTCTAAATAACGTTGAATCTCTTCGCGCACTTTACTCACGCGACCGGTGACGCGCACCAAACGCGTCTTCATCTTTCGCACGCGCTCGAGATTGACGTTATCGACGCGTTTGCGCAGCGCCTCGAGCGCCGGTTTGGCGTCGAGTTCAACCTTGTTCGCCTCCACCTCGAGAGAATTGCACACCATCTCGAGCGCCACTTCCAGGGCGACGAATTCAAACGGAAACTCTTCCGTCGTCGGAGACACGCCTCGCGCCGTCGTCGTCGGCTTATCGGGCGAACGATCGGGGGGCGTCGGCTCCGTGGACGACGGCGCGCCGCCCGTCGCCGCCGCCGCCGCCGCCGCCGCCGCCGCCGTCGTCGTCGCGTGCTCACCCATCGCGCTCAGATCCACGGCTGATAAATCAATCGTCATGCTCGGCTTTGACTTCGATTCTCGAATCTTTTTCCTTCGCACCAATCGATTTCTCAACTCGGGTAAAAAATGCGTCACCGTGCTCGTCTGCGAATCCGTCATGATGACCTCCTCGCTCGTGATTAACACCTTGATCTGCTCGAGATTCACCACGATGGCGCGCTCTCGACACAGCACCGCCGCTGAATACGAATCCGCCGTCGTCGGTTCGAGCACGCGTAAATCTCTCAGCGGCACGCGAAGCAACGACGCGATCTTTGTCTTTTCGAGACTCAGTTTGTTCACCGCGCCCTGCGTGTTCACGCGTACCCATCCAACCTTGGCGCGTCCCGTCGTGGATCCAGCGTTCGTCGTCGTCGTCGGTTTCACCGGTTCCACGACGTCCGCGTTCACCGAGTCGTACCTCCCGGCGCCTCTCGGCGGTTTCCCCACCATGACGCGTTCGAGCGCGTCCCGAGTCGAAGCGTCCGACGGTTTCGCCGCCGCCGCGCGCGACGGTCCGCGCACCCCTCGCGCCGACTCGCTCGTCGTCGTCACTCCCGAATCACTCTCCGCGTACGAACCCATGAGTTCTCTCGCCACCGCGCGTCCTTCGAACGCGCCGTCTCCACCTCGACCGAGTCCTCGGCGCGCGTCGTCGTCTTCGTCGTCGTCGTCTTCGTCGTCGTCGTCTTCGTCGCCGTCGTTCGTCCGTTCCGAGACGCGCGCCGCGGCCGAGACGTCCAAACGACCGATGCCAGAGTCTGAATCGGTCCCCGCCCCCGTCGTTCGCATCGCTCGTCCCACGGCGCGCTGCGCGCGAATCATCGCCTCGTACTCGGCCGGGGGTAACGGTGGGATCGGCGGTGTCCCGCTTCGACTCTCGCCGGTTTCGAGGGATATATCGCGCGCGTACGCCTCGTTCGGGAAATTCGCGTCGTCGTCGTCGTCGCGAGCATCGCGCGCGGCGTCGTCGGACGTCGATCGACGCGTCATCGTGTGCGGGAAGCTTTGTTTTCATTCACTCGTTTCATTTAAAATGTCATTCATTCGTTGATACATCGCGCGTCGTCGTCTCTCCGCCTCGGTCACCGATCGGGGGTCCACGATTGGTACCGAGCCCACGACCGCGTGACCTCACCCGGTTTCGCGCGGGAAAAGTGTCCCTTGGGAAGATACGTCCCCGCGCTCGACGTCCCGCGCGCGAAACGCGGCGCGGCGTCCTCGTACGTCGGCGCGGCAGCGTCCGGTAACCCCGGTTCGTCGTTCGCGTGATGCAACCATCCGTGCCATCCGCGAGGAACGTTCGCGGCGGAGTAATCGTCCGCGTCCGGGGGCACCACCCACCGGTTTCGTCCCTGTTGAGACGAGACGTCTTGGTAATATTTGTTTCCGAGCTCGTCCTCGCCGACGAGTTCGCCCTTACGTCCCTCGAGGTGCCTACGCGCGACGCGATCGCGGCGGTTCTGGTCAGTCGGGCGGTTCTCTCTCTCTCTCTCTCTTCGCTCGCGGACGACGAAAGCGCGCGCGCGCACGCACCACACGCTCCCGTCCAATATCTTCGTCCTGCGTCGTCGAACGCGCGGGTCAAAAGTCAGAAACGTTCGATTCGCGCGCGTCCGCGCGGTCGAATTCGCGATCGAGCGCGTTCGAGCGATGGAG
>MDTD01076589.1_pt1 | contig 21314 bp, 16 predicted proteins | sample 811221 | NCBI WGS metagenome assembly MDTD01 (sample SAMN05326646, study PRJNA326480) | marine metagenome | isolation source: seawater | place: Pacific Ocean: South West | collected 2011
AAAATTTATTAAAGAAAATAGCGACTTTAAATTAACAGTTAAATTGCATCCAAATTCCAAAAAAATAAAAAATGAATTAAAATTTTTTAATTATTTTAAAAAATTTGAAAGAATTAAAGTATTAGATGTGAATAAAACATTCGATACAAAAAAATTAATATTAGATTGTCATTGTGTAGTGACTTATGGATCTAGTTTAGCAATTGATGCTATCTATCATGGTAAACCGTCAATCTCGTTAAGAGAACATTTGTATAGTAATAGGAATATTTTATTAGAGCCAAAAAACGAAAGAGAGTTATATAGTTTTTTAAATCAAAAAAATTATAAAAAGATCGATAAAAAAAAGTGCTATGAGTATGCTTTTTTTAAAGTGAATAATGGAAAAAAATATAGGTTTTTTAATATAAAAAATTTAAGAACAGGTAAATTTGGCAATACAAACTTAAATCATTATGGAAATTTATTAAATATTTTTATTGGTTAATTATTAATTATGAAAATTATTTGTTCATGATACCCTTCTTGTTCATCAAATCTTTTCCATCCACTCTCTATTTTAGATTTAATTTTGTTGGACAGTTTATTTTCGTAAGCTTTTTTTCTTATTATTAACCATTTTGGTTTTTTTGATAATATATTAAAAAACTCTTGGTCAGTATTATCTGCTACATTAATGATATTTTTGTAAGTATTAAGTCTAAAAAAAATTGAAGGGTGAAGAATATTAGTAGGTAGTTCTTTGTCTAATAATAAGTAAAAAAAATTATCATATGAAAAAATACTATCATTTTTTTTAATATATTTTTTTATATTATATACGGCAGATAAATTTTGATCAGTATTATTTTTATTGTCATATGAAAAATATTTTGAATTGCTTTGTGCAAATATGTTATTGTTTTTAATAATTTTAACTGTTGAATTAAGAATAACAGGCACAATTAAAATCAAAATAAATAATAATAAAAATAATTTTGAATTTAATAAATTCACACTTTTATTATTATCGTGATCAATATTAATTACATTAATATCTTTGATAATGTATGCTAATAGAATTATGATTGATGGGATTAAATTATTTAGTTGAAATTGACCTGTAAAAGCAAGAAAAATTGATAAAAAATAACCAACATGTAAAATATAACTTATTCTAAGTTTTTTATGTTGTTTTGTTAAGCACAAATAAAAACCAAAAATAGTTGTTATTAGAAAAAAAATTCCCAAACTATCATTTAGCAAGTACCTTATAATTTCCCTCAGATTCCAAATAAAATCAACTAGACCTCCAGCTGCTATCGAATTTAGTATTAGGGATTTGTAAATAGTTATTATTCCATTTTCAATAAAAATGTATGGTAATAAAAAAGTTAAAATTGATAAAATTCCCCCAAAAATATAAATCGCAATTTTATTTAATAAATATTTTTTGTCGTAAAAAATATAAAATATTAAAAAATTTAATAAAACTATAGGATAAAAATTCTGTCTAATTAAACATAAAATACCAACTACAAAACCTAGTTTTAGAAATTTAAAATAATTATTGTCTTTGTATTCCAAAGTAAGGAAGAATGAATAGAAAATTAATGGGTAACAAAAAATTGTTAAACCTGAGGATTGGTAGACTTCAACACTGTTGAGCAAAATAAATATTATGGTTAGGATAAGTATTTTATTTTTATCCAAATCTTTGAAAATTTTATAATTGAAAATTATTAAACTAAAAAAAATTGAAAGTGATCCCAAAAATCTTATGGATGTTATTTTATTTTCAAATAAGTTTGCAATTATATAGGGTATAAATGCTATAGTTGTCTTTATTTCCCAAAAATCAAAATAGGGTATTTTGCCATTTGTAATCTCTCTACCTGCCAATAAATAAGTAATCTCATCCCATCTACCAGCTATGACAGTAAGATTCCAATAACCATATCTTGTAAATAAAATTAATAAAAAAATTAATGAGAAATAAATTAAATAATATTTATTTATAATTTTTAAGCTTTTTATGATCATTTATATACTTTATGATACTTAGAAGTAATATTTATTATATAAGTTAATCAATGAGAATAGTACTAATAATTATTTCCCCAATAATATTTTTCTATGATTTATTAGCTTCGAAGTTTTCAAACAAGCACATTATTTCAAATAGAACATACTTATTGATGAGATATTTATATAAGTATTTTGGGGGATTTTTTATTCAATTTATATCTTACTTTTTAAGTGGTATTAAATCAAAACTTCCTTCAAATTTTTCAAAAACATTTTCAAGACATAAAGTTATTGACAGATTAGAATGTGAAAAAATTTCAAAAGCTATTTTAAGAACATCAATAATTAATAAACCCATTGCAGATCAAAAATTAAAATTAAATTTAAATCAAAATGATTTAGATTTTGAATATTATCAAAAAAAAAACTTAATAAGATTAGATTTTAGTTCTCAAGAACTAGTTAAAAATAAAACAATATCTAGTTTCGCAACTAACACATACTGGTCTAAAGAAATAAAAAAAATTTTAGGTACTAGACCATATTTTGTTGGAATTGATGCCTGGTTAACCTTGCCTCCATTAAATATGATGGATAAATATGATGATATAGGAAATTTTGTTTCCTCTCAAATGTGGCATAGGGATTGTGACAAATTAAGAGATATAAAAGTTATGACTTATTTAACAGATGTGCCGTCAGAAAATGATGGTCCATTTGAAATAGTTCAAGGAACAAATAAATTAAATTTTTTTCACCCAAAAAATTATTTAATGGGATCAGCCATGAGAGTCAAAGATAACTATGTACAAAATAAAATGAAAAAATCAATTTTTACCTTTTTGGGAGAGAAGGGTGATTCGATTATTGCTGATACTAGAGCTCTACACAGAGGAAAGACAATTTTAAATCAAAATTCTTACAGATTAGTGCTTCAGTTATATTTTTCAAATCATGTATTTGGAAAAGTAAAATTATTAGAACCACCCACTAGAGATTGGGATAGTTATGATATCTGGCATGAAAATTTTAATCGAAAAGATTGTTTTTACAATACTCTATTTAAATTTTAATAAATTATATAGTTAAATGAAAAAAAAAATTTTGATTACACAAAATACTTTTACAAATTATCAATTTGATTTTTATGAAATTTTAAAAAAATATTACAGCGTAAAAATTTATTTCCTAAACAGAAAATATAATAATTATAATTTTTTTTATAATAAAAATAATAATGATTTTTTTTTTGAAAAACATATTCCACTAAAAAAGCTGATTAAAAAAGAGAAACCTGATTTACTTTTCTTTGGTGGCATAAATCATTTAAAGCTTATTAGTACTTATAATGATTTAAAAAAAATAAATATAAAATATTTTTTTTGGCTAGAAAGAGTTAGTGATAATTTTGTTAAGAGAAAATATTATGAATTATTTTATAAAAAAATACTCTCACAAGCTTCTGGAATTCTTGCTATTGGTAAGGAGGCTGAAGCTTTTTATAAAAAATTTAACAAAAAAACATTCAATCTCCAGTATTGTATCAATGTTTCAAAGTATAATACAGAGAAGTTAGTATTAAAAAATAAAATTAACTTTTTATATATAGGACAATTTATAAAACGAAAAGGTTTAGAGGAAGTTGTTGCGGCCTTAAATTTGCTAAATGAGTCCGAGCGTTCACAAATAAAGTTTACATTTATAGGCGAAGGTCCTTTTAAAAAAAATTTATTAAAAACTCAAAAATACCAAAAAAATATAAAAGTAGTGAAATTTAAAAATAGATCGCTTCTAATGCAGTATTTTAAAAGGAATAATGTTTTTTTATTTCCTTCTTTATACGATGGATGGGGCGTGGCACCAATGGAAGCTATGATTTCAGGGTTATATTTAATTATTTCAAATCAGTGTGGTTTTATTAGGAGCAATATTAGTTTTAAAAAATTTAATAGAGTCATCAGTCCCACAAAAGATGAGATATTAAAAAGTATTAGGTTTTGTATTAAAAATAAAAACAAAATAACTACGAATGGTAAAAAAAACCATTATATTATTAAAAAATCTCTTTTAAATGCGAAATTAAACGTGAAGAGACTAAATCTTTTTTTGGATAAATTATGAAAACAATCATATTAGGATCAGATGGTCTATTAACTAATTCTATCAAGAAAGTTTTAAAAGATATAAATATTTTCAGTGCCAGGGATTCTACGTCGATTGATTATATATGTGAATTTTTAAATAGTTTAAAAAAATATAATTTAATATTTAATAATTTTTATCCATCAAAAAATCTTAATAGTATTGATGAAAAAAATTATTTTAACTTTGTTAATCAAGGAATTCAATTTAACACAAAACTTTTACAAAGAATCAATCATAAAAAAATAAACAAAATAATTTACACAAGTAGCGCTGCTGTTAATAAATTATCAGTTTTAAATGGAAAAAAAGTTAGAGATATTTATGCTAGCTCAAAACTTTTAAATGAAAGCATATTATATTCATATGCTGAAAAGCATAAAAAAATATTATTTATTTGTAGAATACATAATTTTTATTCTGAAAAAAAAGATAATTTTTCTTTTGTATCTAAGTTATTAGATAAAAAAAAATATAAATATGTTCAATTAAATAATTCTGGAAATGCAGTTAGAGATTTCATTCATGTAAATGATGTTGCAAAAATCTATGCAAAATTAATTAAAAAAAAAGTAAGTGTATCCAATTATAAAATTAATATTGGTACTGGAAAAGGAATAAAGCTAATTGATATATATTATAATTTAAAAAATAAAAGAAATTTTAAATTTTCAGACTCTAAATTTAATGAAGAAGATATTTCTGTATCAGATAATTATGTTCTTAATCAACTAATAGGAGAATATAATTTTGTAAAATTAGATAAATTTTTGTCAAAAAAATTTAATAAAAAAATTTATTTACCTAAAATTCCTTATCTTAAAACTTTGGAAAATAAATCTAAGTACTTAAATGGTTCTTTTATTTTTGGAGCAGGTATTGCAGGTAAGCAAATTTATAAAATTTTAAAAAATAAATCTGAACATATTATTGCTTTCATAGACGATGATAAAAAAAAAATAAATAAAGAAATTGATGGTATTAAAATTATTTCATTTAAAGATTTAATTGGTATTTCAAGAAAATATTTTATAAAAAAAATTTATATCTCTTTACCATCTATCAGTGAAATTAAAATATTACAGTTAGAAAAAAAATTAAGAAAAATATCAAATGAAATAATTATAATACCTAGAAGAAATATTTTAAAAGACAAATATCAGGTTTCAATAGAAGATATTACAAATTTTGATATTAAAAAAATATTAGGAAGAAATGAAATAATTGAAAATAAAATAAAAAATTTTAGTAATTTAAAAGAATTAAATATATTGGTTACAGGGGGTGCTGGATCAATTGGTTCTGAAATAGTAAGACAATTAATTAAAATTAAACCCAAAAGTATTCATGTTATAGACAATTCAGAGTTTGCTCTATCTAATTTTAAAATTGAATTAAATAATAAATATAAAAATACTTTTTTTAATCTTTTAGATGTTAAAGATTTTTTAAATATAAATAATTATATTGCAAAAAATAATATAAATTTAATTTTTCATGCAGCAGCGTTTAAGCATGTCGAAATGTTAGAAAATAATATATTACCAGCAATAAATAATAATATTTTTGGAACTTATAATGTTTTAAAATCAGCTAATAGCAATTCCTCGAATGTAATTTTAATTTCAACTGACAAGGCAGTGAAACCTAAAAATGTTTTGGGATATACAAAAAGAATTTCAGAAATAATTTGTGAATTATTTAATGATAATAAAATTGATATTAAAATAGTCAGATTTGGAAATGTTTTGGGTAGTAATGGTTCGGCTGTTCCGTTATTTCTAAGACAGCTCAATAATAATGAACCAATAACACTAACAAGTTATGATGCTAAACGTTTTTTTATGACGATAAGGGAAGCTTGTTATTTAGTTCTTGAAACTACAAAGCTAAAAAATAGAAATAATTTGTATGTTTTGAATATGGGTACAGAGTTAAAGATTTATGATTTAATTAATAATTTATCAGAAGTTTATAGGAAATTTAATCCAAGTTTTAACAAGACTAATATTAATTTAACTGGTCTTAAAAAGGGAGAAAAATTAAGAGAGAAATTATTTTTAGGAAAAAAATATAAAACTAAAAATAAAAATATTTTTTCTATAAAAGAGAAAAAGTTTAAAAAGGATGAAATTAAAAAATTTATTTTTGACATAGGGAATTCATTAAATAAATATAGTGAGAGAGTATTATTAAGAAAAATTAAGAATTTTATTAAATAAAATTTATGATTACAAACAATTAGAATTTAAATTTTTTAAATATTTTAATGGAAAATTATTTAGTTTTTTAAAGCATTAAATATAATATTTTGAGATATAGGTCCTGGTATATAATTATTTATGGCGCCACTATTATATACAGTAATGTTTTTAGATAAATTTTTTATAAATTTATTTATTCTAACATTATTAATTCTCAAGTCGGTTGTATGGTTAGTAAGAAAATACCTTAAAGTATTTGAGTTATATTTTAATAATTCAGATACTAGATAAGAATACCTTTTATGTTTATATGAAAATTTTTGAAGAAATAAAGTTCTTCCAATTTTATATTTATAACCATCTTTTTTTTTAAAAATAAGTTTTTCTATTATCTCTTGAATTGTTAAAGGAATATAATAATTTTTTTGAAAGTTTTGAAAAAAATTTAATTGGTAGCTACAAGATCCATCTTTAAACGAAATCCTATCATTTTGTCCTATAATTTTTGAATTAGAAAGTAGTTTAATTAAACTCAAATTACCCACACATATACTAAGCTTTTTTGTTAATATCCTTTTTTTTTCTAAGTGTAAAAAAATTTTATTTTTTTTAATTGAAATTTTCTTAATATTTTTAAAAATTAATAAATTTTTAAAATGTTTTTTTTTAATTCTTAGCACTTTTTTGTTATTATAGTCTGATAAATAATAAGTTTGCTGAAATTTACCTTGTGTAAAGAGTTTTCTTAATTTGAAAATCTTTTGATTATCAATAAATTTTTTAAATTTATAATTTTTTAAAAAAAATAAATATTTTTTATAATTTATATAACCACCCCAAATATTTGTGTTTCCACCTACTCCTAAGTTTTCATAGAAATTTTTACTTATGGATAATTTGTTACTGTTTTTACAATAAATAACTGACTTTTTTATTCTGTGATCTCTAATTAAAGCACTAAGGCCACCACCTATGATCGAATGTCTATTAATACTTGTTTTCATATGATATTAGTCTGATATCTAACACAAATTACAATGATATCAATAATAGTACCAACTTACAATGAATCTAAAAATATTCATAAGTTTGTACAGAACATCAAAAAATTAAATTTTAATTATGAATTGATTTTTGTCGATGATAATTCGAATGATAATTCAGATCTAATATTTAAAAAAATAAAAAATAAAAAAATAAATTTTTTAATAAGAAAATCTGCAAAAAAAGATTTGTCAAAATCTGTTATATTAGGAGTTCAAAAAGCAATATATAAAAATATAATGGTTATGGATTGTGATTTGCAGCATAGTTTAAAAGATGCAAATCAAATGAAGAATATTTTTTTTAAAAATAAGTTAGATTTGGTTATTGGGAGTAGATTTTTAAAAAATAAATATTTTGGTAATGTTTTTTTTTTTAGATCAATTTTTTCTTTGTTTTTTATATTTTTAATAAATTTATTATTTAAAAAAGAAACAACCGATCCATTATCTGGTTTTTTTATTTGTAAAAAAAAAATTATTTTACAAAATAAAAAAAAATTTTTTATGAAAGGATATAAAATATTATTTGATATTTTATATAATTCTAATTCTCATCTTAAAATTCAAGATATTCAAATTAATTTTAAGAAAAGAATGTATGGTAAATCTAAATTAAGTTTAAAAATAATATCAATTTTTATACTTCAAATAATTTACTCTAAATTAAAATGATTAATGATTAATGATTAATTTTCTAAAATTATTTGTTCTATGTAAATCAAGATTTTGTTTTAATTTAAATTTTATTGAATTAATTAAGTTGAGTTTTTTATATTTATTTGATCACAAACATAATTACTCAAATAATATTAAATCAATACTTCGGTCTTATTACCCAGACTCAAAAGTTGAGCTCTTTAATCATGGAAGATCTGCACTTTATTGTATTTTAAAAAGCATAAGTAACATCAGTAGTAAAAGAAAAAAAATTATTATTAATTCTTTAACCCTATTTGAAGTTATAAATGTTATTATTTATTCAGGTTTTGAACCAATATTTTTAGATTGTAAAAATCAAGAAAGTTTCGAAACTGAAGCTGAAAATTTAATCTCTAAATATCAAAATGAAATTAAAGCAGTTATAATAACCCATTTGAATGGAGCAAATACAGATATTCTTAAAGTAAAAAAAAAATTAAATGAAATAAATTCAAAAAATATTGATAACGACAGAATTTATTTAATAGAGGATTGTGCGGTTACATTTGGTGCTAAATTAGAAAATAAATTTTTGGGTGAATTTGGTGATTATTCATTTCTTAGTTTCAATATTATGAAAAATATTACATCTATAACTGGAGGAGCTCTTATTGATAATTTTAAAAAAAATAAATTAAGGAATATGTTAGAAAAATTTTATTATAATAATTTTTTAGACTTAATTAAGAAATATACTACTTTGTTAATTTTATACATTTTAAATTCTAGAATTATTTTTCCACTTTTTTTTATTTTTATTAAAATTGCACATAAATTTAAAATTAAAATTTTTCTCAAAAAATACAGAACGGATTTCGAATTAAAAATTGAAAAAGAAATTCCAAAAGATTACGTTAAAAAAATGTCAAATTTTCAAGCTTATTTATTAAAACATCAATTTTATGATTTAATCAACAGAAATATTAAAAGAATAAATAATTCAAAATATTTATTTGAAAATTTAAAAAATAATAAAGATTTATCTTTTCCACAAAAAGATTTTACCAATAAAAATATTTATCTTGATTATCCAATTCTATGCAAAAATGAAAATTTTAAAGATCATATTTGGAAAAAAAGCTTAGAGGAAATGATTGATATAAAAAATTATTATTATACAAATTGTGGAAATCATGAAATTTACAATAAATTTTTTTTAGAAGATAATATTAATTCTGAAAAGATTTCAAAAAATATTTTAATGCTACCTGTTAATATAAATCAAAATAAAAAAGATCTGGATAGGATCATTCAACTATTTGATTAAATAAAAATCTCTTTTATTGCCATTCCAATTTATTTCGCTTCTTAAATAATTATAAATTAGAAATATAAAAAATGTTAATAAAAATACTAATGGAATAATTTTAATTATTTTTTTCATTTAAAAATTTAAAACTTAAAATTTTATTAAAACTTGGCTCCATATTTAGAAGTCCGATAGTACTTTTAAACTTTTGAGATTTTGCATTTATTTTTTTAAATGAATTCCAATAAAAACTTTTATATTTTAATGGTATAGCAATAAGCTCTAAAGTATTCATCTTGTGAATATTTATACTTATTTTATTAAGTATTTTTCCACAGTCAAATTTTTCTGAGATTTCGTGAAAAGTCAAATCAATATTTTTCCATTTATATAAAAATCTATAAAAAAATATAAAAGTTCCTCTCTGATTTTTAAAATTACCAAAGTGAAAATTATAAATTTTATAATTTTTTTTCAAAATTTTAGAAGGATAATTAATAGATATTCCAAAATTAAAATTATTTTTATTATTATCTGTAAGTAAACTCGTATTTTTTAAGGATAAAATTTTCTTTAATGAAATTTTTGTTTTATTGAATTTGAATAAGTTTTTAATACTTCCATCTAATAAAAGAATTAAAATTATTTTTACTTTTTTTTTAAAAGATGTATTTCCCAGTTTTATATAAACATTATAATTACTCTTAATTTTTTTTAATAAATAAAAGGCTATTGGAAAAGTAAAAAACTTATCATTATTTAGGTAAAAAATTATATTTTTTTTCATTATTAATTAAAAATAGTTTTCATTTAAACAAAAAATCTTTACTTAGACTATTCTTTTCATAAGTTTTTTTTAGAGAATCTTTGGCCTTAAAAGTAAATGATTTATATTTTTTATAGTTTAATCTTAAAGCTTTATTTAGAGTTGATTTAAAAGATCGAAAATTTAATTCGAAAATATATCCATTATAGTTATTTTTTATAAAATTGGAAAAATTACTATTTTTAGATACTATACAAATACACCCTTGATTAATTGCTTCAATCAAAACTAAAGGAAATCCCTCACTAAGCGAAGGTAAAATAAATATTTTTGAAAGTGAAAGATATTTTTTTACAGTCGAATTTTTTTTTTTACCCAACAAAAAAATGTTGTCATTTCCTTGTTTTGCTATTTTTAATTTTTTATAATATTCATTTTGTGTATTTAATTTTCCACCGATAATATAAAATTTATATTTATATTTAATTTGATTTAATGAATTAATTAAAAATATATGATTTTTTATTCGGTTTAAATTTCCCACAGATATTAAAGTATTTTTTTTTCTAAATTTGATATTTTGAGTGGATTTAAATTTAGGCAAATAAACTTTATAATATTTAATTCCAAGAAATCTTGCGATCTCATCACTTATAACTACATATTTAATATTTTTTTTTGGAATTAATTTATAAAATAATCTAATTAAAAATTTTGGCTCCTCTACTAAAAACCAAATAATTTTTTTATTTAAAAAAAAATTAGCTATGATTGGTGAAAGATTATAAATAGAATATACAAAAATTATTTTAGATTTTGAATTTTGACAAATATTAAAAATTTTATACGCATTAATAATTAGATCAAAAATATAGAAAATTTTTAGTATTACTTTTAAATTAGAAAAATTTAATTCATTTTTTTTATCAAGATAAATATTATTAGATTTTAAATTAAATTTTTTTAAAATGTTATCATGATATATGTGTGGCCCTCCTTTTCTGCTATCTAAAAAAAAAGAAGTGATCATATTTTTATATTTTTTTAACAAAAAATGAGTTTATAAATAAAGCATCCATATTCGTTCTTAGTAAACATTCAATAGCCTCATCTGGAGTCCGTACAATTGGTTCGCTTTCATTAAATGATGTATTTAAGAGTATTGGAACATTTGTTTTTAAATAAAAATTGTGGATTAATTCATAAAATTTATTATTCATTTCTCTATAAACAGTTTGTACCCTAGATGTATTATCAATATGAACAACTCCTGGAATTAAATTAGCTTTATTCTTTTTTGGGGTCATTACTGCTGACATGTAAATATTATCAAATTTTTCTTCAAACCATTCTGACTGCATATCTGAAAGGATAGATGGTGCAAAAGGTCTAAAACTTTCTCGTCGTTTAATTTTTGTATTAATTAATTCTTTAATATTTTTATTCCTGGGATCAGCTAGAATTGATCTATTCCCAAGAGCTCTTGGACCAAATTCCATTCTATCTTGAAACCACCCAATTACACCATTATTAATAATTATATCTGAAGCAATATTATACTTTTCATTTTTTTCTAAAATGTTTTTTGAAATAATCTTATTTTTATATTTTTGAAGACTTTCTAAAATTTCGTCATTATTAAATTGAGTTCCAATATATGGATTATTAAAGTTATTATTTTTAACTTTATCTTTACACACATAAAAAGCTGCACCCAAACAACCACCATTATCACCAGGAGCCACCGGTATAAATATTTTTTTTTTAAAGTTTTTGGAAATAAGAAAATTATTTGCAGATGAATTTAATGCACAACCTCCAGCAAAAACTATATTATCGGAAAAAGATGATAGATTTATATTTTTTAGTATTTTTTCAAAAAAATATTCATAAACTTTTTGAACAGATGCAGCAAAATTTTTTTTAAAAATATCTTTATCAATATTATTGCTTTCATTTTGAAATAAAATTTCTAAATTTTTACTGTAAATATTGGGTATTAACGTTGAATTGATATGCGAATAGTCAAAATTAATTTTTTGATGATCAAAATAATCTAAGTTTAATTTAAATAATTCTTTGCTTTTAATAAAAAGATTTTCTTTTATTTTCTCAAAATATATAGGTTTTCCATATGACGCAAGTCCCATCATTTTATATTCATCACCAAAATTTTTAAAACCTATAAATTGTGTCATTGCATGATAAAATATTCCTAAAGAATCTGGAAAATATACTTTTTTTTTTATTTTTATTCCTCTTTTACTACATTCAGTTATCATTAAAGTATTAAAATCACCTGATCCATCTATAGAAATACCAAGAGCATCATTAAATTTAGATGCGTAAAAAGCAGAGGATATATGTGCTAAATGATGTTCAATAAAATGAAATTTTATATTTTTATTAAAATTAAATTTATTTAAAAAAATTTCATCTAATTTTTTTTTATCATTGTACCTTTTAATATAATTATTTTTAAAATTTAATTTACTTAAAACAAATACCAATTTTTTAAGAAAATTACTGTTAGGATTAGTATTAAAAGCAATATGTGTAATTTCATCTTCTTTAGTACTTGTTTGATTTAGACATTCTTTTATAGATAAAATTGGTAATTCAGATGTATGTTTTTCTCTATTAAGTCTTTCTTCTTCAATAGCAAAAACTAATTTACCATTTTTAATTAAGCAAGCAGAAGTGTCTGCATGATAACAATTAAGGCCCAGAATAACTGACATTATCTTTTAATTAATTTATTAATATTATTTTTATTAAAATCAAATATTTCAAAATTATTTTTGTAATTATGAATAGATTTGAACATCTTTTTGTTAACTAAAAGTTTAACATCATTATTGATACAATCTATGGTAAAAAAGGTAAAAATATTTTCAGAGGAAACAATACTATATTTTGTTTTTCTTAACAATTTTATAACCTTACTGTGCGATACAAATCCATGATTTTTAACACCGCTCAAATTTAATCTATCACCTACAATATGTGTTTTTAAGTTATCTAAATTTAATTGATTTATTATTTTATAAGTAAATTTATAATCTTTATTTTTGTGCTTTCTGTAATAAAACAATAATTGGATACTCTTATTTTTAATAATTCTTCTTTTTTTTTTAATTATTTCATAAAAAATAAAATTAAATTTACTTTTTTTTATTATGCTTTTAGGTAAGAAATTTTTTAATAAATCTGTCGAAAATATAAGTTTTCTGTATCTAAATTTTAAAACTAAACTTGTTAAAAAATATAGAATTGGAAAAAGTAATTTTCTAATAAGATAATCATCTGATTTTTTTGAAAATTTTGCACCACCAGTTATTGGTCCAATTTCACATTTAGGCGGCAGCATTAAAAATATGAAAAAATTCCAATATGGAAGATAATTTAAAAATAAAAAATTTTTACCTTGAAAAAAATATAACCATGCATAACAAACCCCAAAAAATGGACTTATATACTTTTTATTTAAAATTTTTGACTTTGGAATTTGAATTTTATATGTAACTTTTTTAAATTTTTCTTTATATTTTTTTATAAATAATCTGGCTAATCGACCTTCACCTGTGGTATTTTCATAATCACATGCCCAAAAAAATACACTATTTGAATTCAATTTAACCCTCAATATAAATATTTAATTTCATAATTGTTTGATTTTATAATCATTAAAATAAATTTAAAATATCTCACTATAAATATTGTATTAATATAATAACTCTTATATTAAAATTCTTTCATATGAAAACATACATTCAGACATTTAATTTTATTAAGAAATATCAGCCATATTCAATTTATCTGTTGATAGTTATATTTCTGCTTTCATCATTTATAGAAGCTATAGGAATAAGTTTTGTAATGCCTGTAATTGCCCTTGTATTAGATGAAAATTTTTTGGAAATTTTGAGAAATTCATCTTTTGGAGCATACGTTCCAGAATTTATCTTAAGTATGAAAAGGGGAGATGCACTAATGTTCTTTTCAGTATTTGTGATTTTAATATATTTTACTAAGAATTTAATATTAGTAATTACTGAATACTTAAAATCAATTTTTGTAAATAGTATTAAAGAAAAAATCAGCACGATTATGATGAACAAATATCTGCATCAAGATTATCTTTACCATTCTAAAAAAGATAATGCTGAAATTAATTCCACAATAAACCAAAAAATTAATGATTTAACTGATGGTCTTTTGTCTTCTGTATTAATAATTATTTCCGAGGTTATAATGGTTTTTGGTCTAATTATTTTAATAATCTTTTTTAAACAAATTAATACTTTTTTAATTTTAATAGCTTTGTTTTCAGTAGGAGTGATATCATCAAAAATTATTACAATTTTCGTAAAAAAAATTGGGAACAGAAGACAAAAAAGTATAAATATTAAATATGAAAATTTTACTAATATTATCAATAATTTTAGGGAGATATTATTAACCGGTAAAACTGGATTATATTTTTCTAAATTTTCAAATTCTTTAAAAGTTATAGCTAAAATGGATGCGATAAGAGCTGCATTACAGAGATCTCCCCAATTAATATTTGAAACACTAGGTATAGCAGGCTTAGTTCTTATTATTTATTATTTGTTAAATATTAATGCAAGCACTGTTAAAATAATTGCAACTTGTACATTTTTTGCAGCAGTTTGTTACAGGGCAATTCCATCTCTTCATAAAATATTATTTTTTTATTACAATGTAAAATATTATAAACCAATTTTTGATGAATTTATTAATGAAATAGATATTGAAAATAAAATTCAATATCATGACGAAAAATTTTTAATTCAAAAAGATCTCAATTTAAAAAATATTTTTTTCAAATACGATGATCACAAAGATTATATACTAAACGATTTAAATATTAATTTTCAATTAAATTCCTCAGTGGGAATTTTTGGAAAAAGTGGGTCAGGAAAGACAACATTGTTAGACATTATTTCAGGACTCGTAGTGTCAAATTCTGGAAATATATCCATTGATAATCAAGAGATTAATAATAATTATTTAATAAGAAAACTTCAAAATAATATTTCTTATATTTCACAAAAAACAACTGTTATAAACGATACTTTATTGAAAAATATATGTTTTGGAATCGAAGAAAAGTACATTGATTACGAAAGATATAACAAAGTATTAGAAATTTGTGAATTAAAAAATATAGAAAAGAATTTTGATCAAAATTTAAAAAAAGTTTTAGACTTTGGAAAAAATATTTCAGGCGGACAATTACAAAGAATTGGAATAGCTCGAGCTCTTTATCAAAATAAAGAAATTCTAATATTTGATGAGGCAACTAATGCATTAGATGAAGAATTAGAAAAAACATTGGTATCAAAATTGGTTGACATAAAACTTGGTAAAATATTGATATTTGTGTCTCATAATCAAGAATTATTGAATAATTTCGATCATATTTATGAATTAAATAATTCGAAAATAGTGAAAATAAAATAAGTTGTATTAGGAAAAATTTTTATTTTTAAATTTTTCCATAATAAATAGGCTAAGAATTGTTATTAAAAAATCAGTACTAAAAAGTGAAAAACTATTTTCAACTGCAGATCTAAGCAAAAAGAAAATAGCAAATGTCATTGAAACTATAAACAGGCTGTTTTTATTATTTAGATTATATGAAAAGTTATATAATTTTCTTTTAAAAAAAAATGATAAGATTACGTAGGCAAAATAAATATAAATAGAAATTATACAAATAAGAGAAGGATATCCACCTGATAATAAAGCGTATATCATAGCATTCGAAACATTGTTTCCATATTTATCTCGATTATCTTCAAGAAGTATTCTGTCTGCTTGAGGACCATAACCAAAAATTAATTTTTTATTGTATTTTATTAAAGACTCTCTCCATAAAGCTGTTCTACCACTAGTATTTTTTTGAGTATAAAATCTAGATTTGTCTAATGACAGTATTGAACTATCCAATTTAAAAATTGTTTCATCTAATTTTGATTTTGACTCATCTGATAGTTGAGCAGACCTTTGATCGGAATTTTTATCAATAGATATCTTGCTATCATTTAGCACTTTTTTATTTTCGTCTTTAAATAATTCAGAAGAAGTTAATACATTTCCACCGATAATAGAAAAAATTGTTATAACAGAATATAATAAAATTTTTCTGATGATACTTAAATCATTAAAAAAGAATAGCAATATAGCTGATGATGTATAAAAACATATTATTGTACCTCTTGATTGAGATAGCCAAATAAAGGTCGACAAAACAAAAATTATAAATACAAGAGGTATAGAGAAAATTTTTTTGTAATTAATTAAATAAATTATTATAAGAAATATATTAATTACAGATATCGTTCTAGAAAAGCCAGTTATTCTAGGTGGGGCTTGATAATTTAATGCTAAATCTGGATGTAGGAGATAGTAAAAATTTTTTTGACTGACTACTTTTGAAATATTATCTAAATTTGTTACAAAAATAAATACTACTGATGCAAAAAGTATGAATATCATAAAGTATATAAAAATCTGTATTAAATTTTGGTAATCTTCTTCTTTAACTATATATAATATTGAAATAGTACAAATCCCATATAAGACTAAATAAATATTATTTAAATCTATTAACCTGTCGGGATTCAAACTTAAACCAATCAACTGTGAAGCAAAGTATATAAAAAAAATTATAAGCACTATTGAGTTATTTTTTAATTTTTTTTTACTTTTTATCAAAAAACAAGTAGCCAAAATTATTGTGAGAATACTGAAGAAAATAGCTACTATCGTTCTCATGCCGTTTATGAAAGTTATTATATCTTTGTTCATGTATAAAATTTCACCAGGCATTGAATTAATAGAAATCCACATCGACATCCACGCAAAAAAAACAAAGATTTTTATGTAGATCAACTTATTAACACTATTTAAATTCATTCTTTTAATTAATATTTTGGTCAATAAATTTAATTTTGATATTATTAATTTTTTTATAATATAAAATATCACTCATATATTGATAAAAAGTTATAAATAATCTTTTAATTCTTCTAGAAGTCTCATATCTGAGTCTCCACAAAAACTCTAAATAATAAATGGATTTAGGTACTTCTTTTTCATCTCCTGAAGCAATTCCTATTGAACCTCCTATACATATAATTTTAAAAAATTTATTCTTTGATCTTAGATAGTTTGCAATTTGTTCCTGTTTAGGAGTTGGCAAAGTTAAAAAAACTAAATCAGATTTTTTTATTTTTATATTAATTTTCTCTACAATTTTTTCATATTTTCCAAAAGGAAGCAATTTATGTACAATTGGAATTTTAAATTTTTTTATGAGATAATTTTTTCCATTTTTCGATAAATTTCCCAATATTATTAACCTTTTTATGTTTTTATCTATTTTTAAATCTTTCAGTACTTGCCTACCTGGAATTTTTTTAAGTTTTTGTCTATATATTTTTGAAAAAACTCCATCTGGCCAATTAATTAATTGTCTATGTAATTTTATTTTGTCTCTAGATAAAGAACCAATAAAAGCAAGGTTAAGAGCTGATAATATAAAGTTTTGAGAAAAATTAAGTTTTTTTATATTTTGTATTATGTTTAATTTATCATAAAAATCATCTTCATATTGTTTTTGTATTTTTATCTCAAACTTCTTATTAAGAGTTTTATGATTTAAAAAAATATATTGAAATATTTTTGGAGGAACTCTTAAGAGAATTTTAAAAATATTAGATTTGATATTATGCATTTTATGAGATTTTAAAATTTCTTTGTTAATCGTTAAAAAAGATTGTAAATTTTTACCAGACAACCCTCCAGCTCTCATTCGTGTTACAATAAAATTTAATATTAGATAATTAAGTTTTTTGACAGATATTAATCTTAACAGGTGCTCAAAATCACCAGCTATCTTGAAACTAGAATCATAATAACCGTATCTATTAAAGATTTCTCTTTTATAAAAAGATCCCGTGTGAGGAGGCATATTACCAAAAAGAAAAATATTTCTATTTAAATTTGTTGCTGGATAATTTCTAATGACTTTCTCAAAATTCGAATTTTTAAAATAAACCACATTACCAAAAAATATTTTAAATTTCGATTTTTTCGCAATTTTAGCAACTCTAGTTAAAATATTTGTATTGTTATAGATATCATCAGAGTGCAGTATAGAAATTAGACTTCCACTAGATTTTTTAATTCCTAAGTTTATAGAGTCATATAAAGATTTTCCTTTGGTTAAAATTATTTTTTTTTTTTTATTTTCGTAGTTCTTAATTATTTCAATTGTTCCATCAGTTGATCCACCATCAACAATAATATGTTCTGTATTTAGGTAGGTTTGTGATAAAACAGAGTTTAAGGTATACTTAATAGTTTTTTTGCTATTTAAACAAACAGTGATAATCGAAATTTTCATTATATTTTTTGATATATTCAGAATATATCAATTAATTAATTTTTTTAAATTACTCAAATATAAGTTACATAATTAAGAATTTAATACTATTTTAAATAGTTTTAAAAATATAAATATATTCTATTGTGATAAAAAAACTTAAATATGATAATTTAATTTATTTAATTATTTCAATATTTCCTTTTTTGTTCATTACCGGCTCATTTTTAACTGATTTTTTTTGCACACTTTTAGGTATACTATTTCTTATATATATTGTTCAAAATAATTATTATCAAAAATTTTTTAAAGATTATAAGGTTTACATTTATTTCTTTATAATTTTTTATTTTTACCTTAATTTTAACTCTTTATTTTCGTTTGATCCCAAATTATCGTTTACAAAATCTTTACCATTCATCAGAATTATTCTTTTTGTTTTTGCTTTGGTTTTGTTTTTTTATAATTTTAAAAAGTTATTTAAACTATTTTACATTTCATTTTTTTTATCATTAAGTTTATTGTTCATAGACTCAATAATACAATTTGTATTTCAAATAGATATTTTTCGGGGAAAAGAAATTCATATTAATAGGATTTCGAGTTTTTTTGGAGATGAATTGATTATGGGAAGCTATGTAAGCCGATTATTACCTGTAGTTTTAGCTATTTCACTTTTAACAAATATCAAAAATAAGTATTTTTTTAATATTATCATTTTGTTTTTTTCATTTATTCTTATAATTTTAAGTGGAGAACGTTTAGCAGCTTTTTATTATATTGGAACAATTTTCATTTATTTTTTATTAATTAAAAAATACTTATTTACTTTTTTTGTCATTACAGCGATTTCTTTTACTTTGGGAATTTCTTTTAAACCAAATTTAATTGATAGGTTCTATGACAATACAATTTCTCAATTGAATGAGACTAATTCTATTTACAGTTATAGACATACACTTCACTATTTAACTGCATATCAAATGTTTTTAGATAAAAAATTTTTAGGCCACGGTCTTAAATCATTTAGATATAAATGTTCAGATAATAAGTATCAAAATTTAATTAATTTAAAACAAAAAATAGATAAAGAAAATTTAATTAAAAACAAAAAATACTATAAATATGTAGATGAATATGAAAACGGTTGTAATACTCATCCACATAACATTTATTTAGAGCATATGTCTGAATTAGGTTTATTAGGATTATCATTTTTAATTTTGATCTTTTTTTGTTCATTAATAAAATTTTTTAAATATACTTTTCAAAATATTTTTGTTAACAAAAATAATGTATATAATATTTCTAGATCATTAATTCTAACTGGAATTTTATTACAATTATTTCCTTTAGTTCCATCAGGAAGTTATTTTAATAACTGGATGTTGATTATTTTTTATTTATCAATTGGAATTTATTTATCATTAATTAAAATAAGATGAATGTTTACTTTTTATCAATAATTTTTATTAATTTAATTATATTTCTTAATTTTAATAAATTATCGAAAATTTATAATATTTTCGATTATCCAGATAAAGAAAGAAAAAAACATAAAAAACCAACACCTCTTTTTGGTGGTCTCGTAATTTTTATAAATCTTATAGCGTATAGTTTGTCAGAATATCTTGGATTTATTGACTCAAAGTATTTTGATAATAAATACGAAATTTTAATATTTTTACTTTTTTCTTTTCTTTTTTATTTTATTGGTTTTGTTGATGACAAATATACAATCAGGCCGAATTTCAAATTATTGTCATATATTTTACTAATAATTTTTTTGATGTTTTTAGATAAAGATTTAATAATCAGAAACGCAAATTTTTCATTTTCAAACTTTGTATTTAACTTTAAGAATTGGAGTATTTTTTTTACTATTTTATGTTTTTTGTTATTTATTAACTCATTTAATATGCTAGATGGAATAAATGGCCAAGCTGCTAGTTATAGTATTTATATATTTATCTTATTTATATTTTTAAACATAAATATAATTTTATCTTTAAACTTAATATTAGTGTTATTATTTTTTTTATATTTGAATTTTAGAGATAAAATGTTTCTAGGTGATAGTGGAACTATTTCATTAGGATTTGTTATTAGTTATTTATTTATTAAATCTTTTAATTCAGGCGCAAGTATTTTTTCAGATGAGATTTTTTTAATAATGATGATACCTGGTTATGAGTTATTAAGGTTAGCGCTCAAAAGATTATATAATAAAAGACATCCATTCAGCCCAGATGATCAACATATTCATCATTTGTTGTTAAAAAGATTGAATTTTTTTAAATCTTATCTTTTGGTTCAGTTCTTGCTATTTTTTCCATTTTTATTTCATCTATTAATAGCAAATTCGTTCATATCTCTTATTGTTTCTTCTACAATTTATTTCATTACTATTTTCTATTTTTCAAAAAAAAAATAAATTTATTTAGATAATTTGTATACTCGAATATCTCTATACCATTCTTTGGGCTTCAAAGGGCTACTAAATATTTTTATAAGTTCTATTTCTGGATTGTTGATTGTTTGATCAGTAAATAAAAGTTCATTACTCTTTAATTCTGAGTCAATAAATATTCTTTTATATTCATCTCTATTTATTTTTTTTAGAAATTTAACATCTATAGAATACCTATTTTTTAAATTTTTTTCCTTACAAATATGTGGGATCATGTAATCCCATGAAATATTTGTTAAAATCAAATCATCTTTATTACAAATAAAATTTTTTAAATTAGAATAATATTTTTTCACTTCTAGTGAAATTTTTTTA
>MDTD01054806.1_pt1 | contig 21309 bp, 14 predicted proteins | sample 811221 | NCBI WGS metagenome assembly MDTD01 (sample SAMN05326646, study PRJNA326480) | marine metagenome | isolation source: seawater | place: Pacific Ocean: South West | collected 2011
GTGAAAGATCATGTTAGTTTTGATGAGACTCTGAAATCAAATTTAGATGAAATTTTTGAGAAGTTTGAATTTAATCATCCTATTTATATTCTCTATTCAAGTGGCACTACAGGTAAACCAAAATGTATTACTCATGGCACTGGCAACGTTTTGATAGAGCACAATAAAGAATTTATGCTCCATTGCGATATTAGAAGTGGTGATAGATTATTTTATTACACTACTACTGGATGGATGATGTGGAATTGGCTAGTCGGTGGTTTAGCTACTGGTTCCTCAATATATTTATTTGATGGTTCTCCAGTTTATCCTAAAATAGATATTTTGCTCGAATACTGTCAAAACAAAAAAATTAATCTTTTTGGCGTAAGCGCAAAATATATAGATCATCTTAAAAATGAAAAATATAATAGTAAAAACTTAGACTTAAGCTCGATAAAGATTATTACTTCAACAGGATCGCCATTAGCTGACGAAAGTTTTAAATATGTTTACGAAAATATTAAAAAAGATGTTCACTTGGCTTCAATAGCCGGTGGCACAGATTTAGTTGGATGTTTAGTTTTGGGTAATCTTTATTCAAATGTTCACAAAGGAGAGATTCAAGGACAAAGTTTAGGAATAGAGGTTGATGTTTTCAACGATGATGGCAAAAGCACAAAAGATGGTGAAAAAGGTGAGCTAGTTATTAAACAACCTTTTCCATCAATGCCAATAAAGTTTTGGGATGATGACAACGGAGAAAAATATCATAAAGCATACTTTACTAAATTCAAAAATATTTGGCATCATGGCGATTTTATTGAGAGGACCAGTAATAACGGTTTTATAATGCGAGGCAGATCAGATGCCACTTTGAATCCTGGAGGAGTAAGAATTGGAACTGCAGAAATTTATCAACAAGTTGAAGATATAGATTTTATTACTGAAGGTTTAGTTGTAGGTCAAGATTTTAAGGATGATATAAGGATAATCCTTTTTGTTACAACTAAAGACAATAAAAAAATAGATGATGAAAAAATAAAATTTATTAAATCAAGAATAAGACAAAACTGCTCACCTAAACATGTTCCAGCATTGATAATCAAAGTGCCAGAGATCCCAAGGACTAAAAGCGGTAAAATTGTGGAACTAGCAGTAAGACGATTAATTAATGGAGAGAAACTAGATAATGTTGAGGCTATAGCTAATCCTAATTCTTTAAAATTTTTTCAAGATTTACCACAGCTTAAATTTTAAAAATAATCTGCACAATTTTTGTGCAACATCGCGTGAAGTTCAATAAGTTTATTAAAATCTTTATTATACCCGCCTCCAAGTACACCGCATAAAGGAATTTTCTTTTTTTTGAAATTTTCAATAACTATCTGATCTCTTGTATTTATTCCGTCATCTGTAATTTTGAGTTTTCCTAATCTATCTTCAAAATGAATATCAACTCCAGCTACATAAAAAACAAAATCGTATGAATCTTTATTTAATTTATTTAGACTATTAACTAATATATTTAGATACTCCTTGTCCTCTGTATGATCTTTAAGTTCAATATCAAAGTCGCTTTTAGATTTTTTAGCTGGATAATTTGAAGCACAATGCATACTAAATGTTAAGACATTTTTGTCATTTTTAAATATTTCAGAATTACCGTTTCCTTGGTGAACATCTAAATCTAGTATTAAAATTTTTTTTACATAACCTTTATTTTTTAAATAATTTGCAGCTACAGCAACATCATTGAAAACACAATATCCTGCACCATAATGAAAAGTCGCGTGGTGGCTACCACCTGCAGTATTGCATGCAAGTTTTGTGTCTAATGCTAATTTGCTTGCAAGAACTGTGCCCCCAGTCGCGACAAAAGATCTTCTGACTACACTGTCATTAATTGGGAAACCTATTCTCTTTTGAGCTTTTAAATCTAATGTTTTATTTTTTATTTGATTTATGTATTTAATAGAATGAGAGGTCTTCATAGTTTCTACTGAACATTCTCTAGGAATATGAAATTTTTTAACTACTTTAGTCTCTAAAAGGTATTTTGCTAATGCACCAAATTTTTTTATAGGAAATTTGTTATCATCATTAATTTTAGCTACATAGTCAGGGTGATTTATAACAGGGAGTTCCATATTTTTAATCTATACTGTAATATAAATTTTTTTAAAAGGTACAAATGATAAAAAAATATAAATGGAAATGTAGGATTTTACTTGTTAAAACACCAAATTATAACCATTTTGAATATAAAAAAGTTAAAAAATTATATCAGAGTAAAATAAAAAAATTTCACAAAAGATATATAAAAGTAATATATAAAATCGTAAAAGCTAGATTTTCTATAGATTTGATTGATTTTGATGGTGTAAAAAAAACTACTTATAAGACTTTCGATCCACAAAAAATATTTAAAAAAATTGATAAAGTTTCTTTATCTCAAGTTCTGACGAACAAAAGAATTAAACCTTTAAATCTAACATTATTTTCAGATCACAATCCAAAAACAACTACCTACGGCTTAGGATTCAAGGATAAAAAAAAGGCTCTTTACACCTTGAAAGCTATAAAAAATAGAAATTTAAGATATCAAGTAAATGTTGTTGCTACGATGCTAGGTAGAGCAAAAAAACACCCATATAAAACTAAAAAAATGAATGACGCGATAAAAGTTTTTAGTTTATGGATGAAAAACTACAAAAAGAATAGGGGGTCCTAAATTTTAAGCAGTTTGTTCTAAGCAAACATCCTTTATAATGGGAACTGTTGTGCAATCTAAGCACTTGTTCTCCTTTACTAAACAACCTTCACCAACTATTTTTATGTCAACAACTCTATCACACTGAGAACATGTAACGGGTATTGTTAAACCACATTTTTTACAGCTATAAGTTTTCATTCCTTGAGCCTAATTAATTTTTTTTTAACTTCAATAAATATGTTTAGCAATGAAAATCATTCTCATCAAAAATGTCTAAAAACACATTTAATGATAATCATTATCAAAAAAAATTAGTGATAAGCTAAATAGATTGAGATTATTACAGCCCAAAAAAATGCGTAATACAAAATATAACCTTTAACAGTAAAGGGCATTTTCTTTATCTTTCTTTTACCTTTTCCTTTATATGGTTTTGATATTTCCATTATCTTTCAATACACATAGCAATACCCATACCTCCGCCTATGCACAATGTGGCCAATCCTCTCTTTGCATCTCTTTTTATCATCTCGTGTATTAACGTGACAAGTATTCTTGTTCCAGAGGCACCAATAGGATGCCCAATTGCTATCGCTCCGCCATTAACATTAACTTTTTCCTCAGGTATCCCTAAAGTTTTTAAAACTGCAATGCTTTGTGCAGCAAAAGCCTCATTTACTTCTAAAAGATCAAGATCTTTGACTGACCAACCAGCTAAGTCTAACGCCTTTTTAGATGAGGGTATAGGGCCAGTTCCCATTAAAGCAGGATCTACACCACAACTTGCCCATGATTTTATATTAACAAGTTTTTTTAAATTTCTTTTTTCTGCCTCACTTGAGCTCATAAGAACTACTGCGGCCGCTCCATCATTTATACCTGAGGCATTTCCAGCTGTTACTGTACCATCTTTTTGAAATACGGGTTTTAGTCTTTTTAAAGCGTCTAAATTAATACCTTCTCTAGGATGCTCATCCTTTTTAAAATCAATTTCAGCCTTTTTTGACTTAATCTTAAAACTCACTATCTCATCTTGAAATTTTTTCTCTTTAACAGCTTTTAAAGCTTTTTTCTGTGAAGATAGCGCAAACTTATCCTGTTCGTCTCTCGTTATTTGAAATTTAGTTGCAACATTTTCAGCTGTAATTCCCATGTGATATCCATGAAAAGCATCCCATAGACCGTCTTTAATCATTGTATCTACTATTTCAGCGTCACCAAGTTTTTTTCCGTCTCTAATATGGATCGCATGAGGCGCCATAGACATACTTTCTTGACCTCCAGCAACAACAATTTTGGAATCACCAGATTTAATACTTTGAAATCCAGATGCAATTGATCGGATCCCAGATCCACACACTTGATTTACAACGTAAGCAGGTTTTTCTTTTGGAATACCAGATCGGTAAGCAGCTTGCCTAGCGGGATTTTGACCCGTGCCACCAGTTAGGACTTGTCCCATAATTACTTCATCTACGTCGTCTTTGTTAATTTTTGATCTTTTGATTGCTTCAGAGATAACCGTTGAACCAAGTTCATCACCTGGTATATTTTTTAATGATTTCCCAATCGATCCAACAGCAGTTCGTGTTGCTGAAGTAATAACAATATCTTTTTTTTCGTTCATAATTTTAGTTTATATTAAACGAACTCAATTATAAATACTCAAACTTTTTTATTAGCTAACGACACAATTATGGCCATATAAAGAACAATTATTGTAGATACATTAGTAGTAAAAAAACTTCCCGTTGATTTTATAGGAAACACCTCGAGAAAAAAAGCAAATAGGAAGGGTCCAATAAAAATATTATCTTCAATTTTTTGAGATATATACTTTCTATAAAAAGGTTTGACAAAGACGGCAAAAAAAACAAAAAATATTAAAATTAATCCTACAATACCAAGATCGGTCATTATTTCTAAATAGTAATTATGTGGATGTGTATTACATGTAATTCTCTCATCAACATCCATATTGTCAATGGTAGCCCTTTTTGGACAATTAAGTCTGAATGATCTTATCCCTCCTCCAATGTATTTATTCATTTGCCAAGTGTCATAGAAGCTTTCCCATTCATGAAAAACAGGTGGTAAACCATACCGCCAATAATTCATTTCATGACCTGCTGCTAAAGCATACATTTTATATGAAACTTCTGCTATGGATGAGTAAAGTTCTTCGAAGTTAATTTTAACTTCAAAGTTGGACTTATATCCAACAAAGAAAATTACAGAAAATAAAATAGCGAGAACGGATAAATATTTTCTAACTTTTTTTTCAAATAACATTATTAATGCTAGTCCAATTACAAAAAATGCAAAAGGTATTCTGTTACCGGAAAGAAATATTCCTAAAAAAATAATTATTACGAGTAATATTAAAAGCGATTTATGCACAAGATGATTCTTAAATTTTGAAAATAATGCAAAACCAAAAAAAGCGAATAACGAAAATCTTAACAAGTAACCTCCTGCAATCCATTCTTTACCAAAGGGACCGGGCATTTTTCTTTGAATCGGACTCAATTTATCACCAAAAAAAGTTTGTCCGAAGATAAATTGATAAAATATCTCAGCACATACATATAAACATAGAAGACCACATATATAAAAAAACCATTTAAAGTTTAAAATATTTTTTTCTACTAAAAATCTTAAAATTAAATAAAATAGAAGGTATCTCAAATATAAAGTTGATTTTATTAAAATCGTATTATCATTTGAAATTTTGTCGTCTTGATACATTTCAATAGAGTTAAAAGCCGCAACATATATAGAATAAAGGAATAATAAAAAAAATAATTTATCTACTAGTAAAAAGTTCATTTTAAAAACTTCTTTTTTAAAAAAAATGAGTGTTAATAAAGAAATCGATACTAAATTTAAATTAATAAATGCATGACCTAAGATAAAGGATAGAGGAAATGTTAAGAATAAGATATTTAAGATTATAGTCTGTTTTTTGGTTACTGCTATTTTATCCATAAGCACTATCAACTTATTAAGTTAACTTGAGTCTTCGTTCAATAAAATTTTAATTTTAATCTACTTTATTTAAATCAATTTATTTGATAATTCAATTCTATGCGCCTGTAGCTCAACTGGATAGAGCGCTTGGCTACGGACCAGGAGGTTCTGGGTTCAAATCCTAGCAGGCGCAAAAAAATGCTTGAAAAAAAAAACTTAATATTATTAATATCATTCGGAATTCTATTAAGAATCCTTACAATTTATTATTTTGGAGATGCAAGAGAACATCATGAGTGGGTAAAAATAATTGTTAACCTGGAGCAAAATAATATTTTTGCACTGCGAGAAATAAATGATGTTTTGGTGGAAACAATTTTTATGCCTCCTCTATATCCATTTTTTTTATATGTAATTAAATTAATTCTTATAGACGATAGCTTTTTTATCAATACGGTATTTTATATTCAGCTTATAATTTCACTACTCTCAACTATTGCAATGTATAAAATTTTACTTAATTTTTTTAATGATAAGTTAAGTAAATTTGGTGCAATTTTATTTTATTTTTTTCCTTTAAACATATATTCCATTTCTCAAATTTCTTCAGCCACTTTACAAATATTTCTAATAAATATTTTTTTTTATTACCTATTAAAAACAATTAAATATTATAAGTTTAAGGATCTTTTTATGTTTTCAATATTTTCAGGTGGTCTCATCTTATTAAGAGGTGAATTTTTTTTGATTTATCTTTTAACATTAATTTTCTTTTTTATTAAAAAAAAATCTAAATTTATTCTAATAAGTTCTTTAATATCATTATTGATAACTTCTCCTTACCTAATAAGAAATTATGTAGTTTTTGATTCAATAGGAATTACAAAATCATCTGGCTACAACCTGTGGAAAGGTAACAATATTAATTCAACAATTGAAGGAAGTGATAAGATAACTTCAAAATACCTTCAAGAAAAAATTTCAAACATAAAGGTTGACTCAAATTATGAAATTAAATTAGATAAAATTTTTAAAGAAGAGGCAGTTAATAATATTAAAAAAGAGCCATCGAGATATTTTGGCCTCTATGTAAAAAAAATTTTTTCATTTATCTTTTTTAATCCAAGCTCAACTTATCCAAATTACTATAATTTACTGCATATTTTACCTAAAATTTGTATATCTATATTATGCCTTGCAGGAATATACTTATCTTTTTCAAAAGACAAAAAATTAAATTATTTTGCTTATTATTATTTTTTTAATATTTTTCTTTTTTCTATATTTTTTATACTTCCAAGATACTCTTTGGCATTATTACCAGTGCAAATAATTTTTACTTGCTATTTTTTGAAAAATTCGAAAATTAAATTTTTTCGATCAATTCTTCAATAATTTTTGAACTTGTATATTTTTGCTTCCACTTAGGATAATGTGACTTAAATTTTTTCATATTCGAAACATACCAAATGTGATCACCAACTCTATTAATTCGTGTAAACCTTCTTTTAATCTTCTTATTAGTCATTTGTTCGACAAAGTTAAGTGCTTCAAGTATTGAACAGTTTGATTTTCTTCCCCCACCTACATTGTAAACTTCACCTACTCTCGGTTTTTTGAAAAAATGCCAAAAACAGTTTATTAGGTCATTACTATGAATATTGTCTCTAACTTGTTTTCCTTTATAGCCAATAATTGTATAATTCTTTTTAGTGATTGAAGCTTTGACTAAATACGATAAAAAACCATGTAATTTAGCCCCAGAATGATTGGGCCCAGTAATACAACCAGCTCTAAAACATGCTGTTCTAATACCAACATTTTTTCCATATTCTTGAACTAGCAGATCTGCGTAAGACTTTGATACTCCAAAGAAACTATGAGTACAATTATCTATTGACATACTTTCGTCGATGCCGTTGAAAAACTTATGTTCACTACTAATTTCATATCTTAATTTTTTTTCAACTAAATTTAATTTGTTCGGATTATCTCCGTAAACTTTATTTGTTGACATAAAAATAAATGGTGCTTTAATACAAAATCTTTTAGTTAATTCAAGCAAATTGAGAGTCCCTTTGGCATTTACGTCAAAATCAATTTTTGGGTATTTCTTAGCCCAATCATGTGATGGCTGGGCAGCAGTGTGAATTACTAAGCTAATCTTTTTTTTAAATCTTTTAAAAACCTTTTCTAACTCTAAATAATTTCTTATATCAATGTTAAAGTGTTTATATCTTTTATTTTTTTTAAGCTTTTTTTTTACCCAAGTCGTATCTCCTTCCAAACCGAAAAAAAATTTTCTCAAATTATTATCAATTCCAATGACTTCAAAACCTTTTTCCGTAAAAAAATTAACGGATTCTGATCCTACGAGTCCTGTTGATCCTGTTATGATTACAACGCTCATTAAAAATATTTTTTTTTGAATTTTTGGGTTAGCACTTAGCCAAACAAAAATATCATTTAAGATTTGGTCAATATTTTTTTTTGGTTTCCACTTATAAAAGTGTTGGATCTTTTTATTATCTGTCACAAAATATGGTATATCATAATTTGATGATCTTTTGATTTTTTTTATCCTTACCTTATTTTGAGTAATTTTTTGACATTTTGCAGTTAGTTCTAAGAGAGATATAGCATTATTTGGACCACCACCAATATTAAAAATTTCATTATTGATTTTGGAAATTGATTTTATTTGTTTATGAATAATACTGCAAAGATCATCAATGTGAATGATATCCCTTACTTGATAACCGTTTCCGCCAAATCCAATATAATTCAGAGGTCTTTTTTTTTTATATCGAGCTACCCATAACGATACAAAGCCTTGGTCTTGCTTTCCAAACTGCCAAGGACCTGATACGACACCGAATCTATTAATTATATATTTTAAATTATTACTAAAACTAAATTCTTTAATTAACTCTTCCGAAGATAGTTTTGAAAATCCATATAGTGATCTTGGTGCTGTAGTATCAAAATTTTCGTTAATTTTAAATTTTGATTTAATCCTACTGTTAAGATTGTTTTTATTGATTATCTTTTTTAAACTTTTTATTGAGTAAACTCTGCTTGAAGATAGAAAAATGAATTTTGAGCTATCTCTCAAACATTTTTTTAAAAGATTGAATGTGCCATAAAGATTTGTGTTAAAAACTCTAGTAAGCTCCTTTTTGGATGCTTCAATCGCTGGTTCAGCGCAACAATCGATAATTAAGTCATACTTACCCAATTTCGAAATTTTGTTATAGTTAGAAATATCGATGTTATAGTTTTTAATCTTAAATTTGTTCAATCTTTCTCTATTAATTTTTGAACCATTTCTATAAAGATTATCAACGCTGGCAATTTTTGAATTTTTTATTTTTTTTTTTAAATAAATGGCTAAATTCGACCCAATAAAACCACAACCACCTGTAATTAGTATTTTCATAAGTAAATATTTATCATATTAATATCATTAATAATTACTTATGCTATCAGTTTTAATTCCCATAAGAGATGAGTACGAAAATTTAGATCGAATTGAAAGTACTTTTAGAGAAAAACTAAAAAATATAGATTATGAGGTTATATTAGTAAATGATTTCAGTAAAGATAGGTCTTTTGAAAAAGCAATAGATATATCAAATTTAAACAACAAATTTAAAATTTTTAATAATGAACAGAAGGGGTTAGGTGGGGCTATTAATTTAGGTATTACAAAATCAACAGGAGATTATATTTGTATTATGATGGCAGACTTATCTGATAGTATAGAGGATCTAAAAAACTATTATGAAATTATTCAAAAAAAAGATCTTGATGCCGTATTTGGTTCTCGATTTTTAAAAGACTCAAAAATTTCTGAATACCCATTTAAAAAATTAATTTTAAATAGAATTTTTAACAATATTGTAAAATTATTATTTTTAAATAGCTATAATGATTATACAAATGCTTTTAAGATTTATAAGTCAAAAGTATTAAAAAGTTTTTTACCACTAATTTCAGAAAGCTTTAATATTTTTTTGGAAATGCCTTTGAAAACAATATCCAGAGGATATACGTTTGAGGTGACTCCAATATCATGGATTAATAGAAAAACAGGTAAAGCAAAATTCAATATATCAGAATTGAGAGCAAAATATTTATTTACATTAATTTATTGTTTTATTGAAAAGACTTTATTAAAAAAGAAGAAAAAAATTTAATTATGTCACTACAAAAATCAGTAATAACATTTTTCGTAATAATTATTTTAATATTACTTGCGCTAACCTTTTTGTTGTAATTAAAAATATAGAAGCAATAATAGACCAAGTATTAATCTATAAATTACAAAAATTTTTAAGTCAAATTTTTTTAAGAAAGCTAAAAAAAATTTTATTGTAAAATAAGAGAATATAAAAGATAATATTATTGATACAAAGTTTATATTTGATAACTCTAATAAATTTTTTTTGGACAAACTGTAAATACCATAGATAGAAACCATAAATAATGTCGGTATTGAAATTAGAAAGGAGATCTTAGCTGAATCCGATCTTTCATACCCTAAAAAACGTGCAGCAGTAATTGCAATTCCCGATCTACTCACACCAGGTATTAATGCAAGCGAGTGTATCAATCCTATTATAATTGCTGACTTTAAATTAAAATCTTTTTTTAATTTTTTTGATGTCTTGAACCTGTCACTTATGAACAATAAAATTCCAAAGATTATTGTCATCCATGCTATAATTTGAATACTTCTAAAGTTTTCAATCAAATTAAAACTTATAATTAGAAAACCAAAAGTTAATATTGGCAAAGAGGCAATTAAAATCAAATATAATGTTTTTCTACTCTTAATAAATTCTAAGATGTATTTCCTAAAATATATAAGCACAGCCAAAAAAGAACCAATGTGCAAACTTATATCTAAAAATATATTTGCATAATCAAACTTGGTGATTTTTCCAATTATTATGAGGTGTGAAGAGGAGCTTATTGGTAAAAATTCAGTAAACCCTTGGATTAAAGAAAGAATTAATATCTCGACCATTATTAGTGTTTAATTAAAATTCATACAATTTCCAAAGATATAATGATATTGCATATCTGATATGCATAAAAAAAGTTCAATTTTCAACCTTTTTAATGATTTAGGTAAATGTTATTTACTTATTTTTCTATTTAATTTTAGTTAAATTTGTCTAAAAGACTCAAATATTATGTCAAAAGAAATGTTAAAATTTGTTAAACTTAATCAAGAAACGCCAAATAAACGGCCAACTGATAGCAGGAAAACTGACTTTAACGAAATTTATGATGAGTTCATAAAAGATAAAGCTCGTGAGCAATCAAGCAGATGTTCACAATGTGGAGTACCTTTTTGTCAGATACATTGTCCTTTGCAAAATAATATCCCTGATTGGCTTAAATTGACTGCAGAGGGAAGACTTCAAGAAGCTTACGAAATTTCTCAAAGTACAAATAATATGCCAGAGGTTTGTGGAAGAATCTGTCCTCAGGATAGATTGTGTGAAGGTAATTGCGTTATTGAGCAATCTGGACATGGAACAGTAACGATTGGGTCTATTGAAAAATACATCACAGATACAGCTTGGGAGAAAGGATGGATCAAGCCTGTAAAAGTAAAAAAAGAGTTAAAGGAATCCATAGGAATAATAGGAGCGGGTCCTGCAGGTATGGCTTGCGCTGAAGAATTAAGAAAATCTGGTTATCAAGTTACGATTTATGATAGATACGACAGACCTGGAGGATTGTTAATTTATGGTATACCAAATTTTAAACTTGAAAAACATGTTGTGGAAAGAAGAACTAAACTTTTAAAAGATAGTGGTATAAAATTTGTACAAAACTTTGAGGTAGGAAAAAATATAACTCTTTATGAATTGAAAGAAAAACACGACGCAATTTTAATTGCTACTGGTGTTTATAAAGCGAGAGAAATCGATGTCCCGGGACACAATTTACTAAATATTTTTCCAGCTATGGATTTTTTAATAGCATCTAATAGAAAAGGTTTAGGAGATAAAGTAAATTTATTTGATAATGGCACGCTCAATGCTCAAGGAAAAGATGTTGTTGTGATTGGTGGCGGTGATACCGCCATGGACTGTGTAAGAACTTCTATAAGGCAAAAAGCAAAATCAGTTAAATGTTTGTACAGAAGAGACAGGGAAAATATGCCTGGATCTGCTAGGGAAGTAGGAAATGCGATTGAAGAAGGTGTTGAATTTGTGTGGTTAACAAGTCCAAAAAGTTTTATAGGTGACACAAAAGTTTCTGCTGTTGAAGTTAATAAGATGAAATTAGGTGATCCTGATTTATCTGGAAGAAGAAGACCAGAGATAGAAAAAGGTTCTGAGTACAAAATATCTGCTGATTTAGTAATTAAGTCTTTAGGATTTGATCCAGAAAATATTCCAAAACTTTTCAATGCAAAAGAACTAAATATTTCTAAATGGGGAACAATAAAAATAAATCTTAAAACAATGCAAACTAATCTTGACGGAGTATTTGCTGCAGGCGATATTGTTCGTGGAGCATCTTTAGTCGTATGGGCAATAAGGGATGGTAGAGACGCAGCAAATCAAATTGATAAATATCTTAAACTGAAAAATAATAATAGCAAATCTGAAGCAGCGGCATAAATGAGTAATTATCTAAAAAATAAAAGATTATTAGAAAAGTCACATAATTATAACTCAAATATGGAGCACGATGCCTGTGGCGTTGGACTAATCGCTTCAACAAATGGAAAAAAATCTAGAAAAATAGTTGAGTACGGAATCGAGGCACTTAAAGCAATTTGGCACCGTGGCGCAGTTGATGCTGATGGTAAATCAGGTGACGGAGCAGGTATTCAAATTGAAATAGCACCTGAATTTTACAAAGAGAAAATTTTAGCCACTGGGCACACTTTAGATGATGAAAAAAGGATATGTGTCGGAATGATTTTCTTGCCAAGAACGGATTATGCAGAACAAGAGAAATGTAGAGAAATAATCGAGGCAACTCTGCTAGGAGAAAATTATTACATTTACGGTTGGAGACAAGTTCCAATTAATCCATCTGTGCTTGGAAAAACTGCTGATCAAAGTCGGCCAGAAATAGCTCAAGTAATGTTCAAGAAAAATAAGAATATGTCAACTAATGATCTTGAGAGAAATCTTTACGAAACAAGAAAAAAGATAGAAAAAATTGCGAGAGAAAGTCAATTAAAAGATTTCTATATATGTTCTTTTAGTTCCAGATCCATAGTTTACAAAGGAATGTTTTTAGCTGAAATGCTTTCAGAATTTTATTTAGATTTGAATGATGAAAAATTAACTTCTAGATTTGCTGTTTTTCATCAAAGATACTCGACTAATACTTTTCCTAGCTGGGATTTAGCGCAACCATTTCGAACTTTAGCGCATAATGGTGAAATTAATACTTTAAAAGGAAACATAAATTGGATGAAAATCCATGAGCAAGATATGTCTAGTGCTTTATTTAAAGATGTTAAAAACCTTAAACCGGTAATAACTAGCTCCTCAGACTCGGGTGCACTTGATAATGTCTTCGAGCTATTAGTCCACTCTGGAAAGCTAGCTCCACTTATTAAATTGATGATGATACCAGACTCCTGGTCAAAAAGAAGCAAAACGGTCTCAAAAAATCATCAAGATCTATATAATTTTTTAAACAGCACAATCGAGCCGTGGGATGGGCCAGCTGCAATATGCGCAACAGATGCGAAATGGGTATTAGCTTCATCTGATAGAAATGGACTAAGACCATTAAGGTATCAAATTACTTCAGATGACTTATTTTTTGCCGGATCTGAAACAGGCATGATAAAAATTCCTGAGAATAAGATTATAGAGAAAGGAAAATTAGGACCGGGCCAAATAATTGCTATTGATTTAAAACAAGGAAAACTTTTCAAGGACAAAGCTATCAAGGATTTGTTAGCTAAAGAATATAAAAGATATAGCAAACAAATTATTGATCTTGAAAAAAAAATCTCAAGTGAAAATGAAAAACCTAATTTCTCAAAAGAGGAGTTAAGAAAAAGACAATACCTGTCAGGTTTAAGTGTAGAGGACTTAGAATTAATCCTGCATCCAATGGCAGAGGAAGGTAAGGAAGCCTCTGGTTCAATGGGAGATGACACACCAGTGGCAGTTTTATCAAGCCATTTTAGACCTGTATCACATTATTTTAGACAAAATTTTAGTCAGGTTACAAATCCACCGATAGACTCTTTAAGAGAGAACAAAGTAATGAGTTTAAAAACTAGATTTGGTAATTTGGGAAATATTCTTGATTTTGATAATCTTACCCAAGACAATATTTATGTATTAGATAGTCCAATTCTCACAAATTCCCAATTTAAAAAATTTAAAAGATTTTTCTCTAAAAAAATTAAGATTATTGATTGTACCTTCAGTATTGACTCTAACTTAAAAAATAGGATTGATGAAATTAGAGAAGAGGCAGAAACTTCGGTAAGAGAGGGTAGCACTTGTTTAATTCTTTCAGATAAAAATATATCAAATCTTAGAGCTAGTATTCCAAGTATTTTGATAGTTGGGGCAGTTCACTCACACTTGGTAAAACTGGGTTTAAGAGGATATTGCTCATTAAATGTGGAGTGTTCAGATGCTTTAGATACCCACTCTTTTGCTGTGTTAATTGGTGTTGGGGCTACAACAGTAAATCCATATTTGGCTATTGATAGTATTTACCAAAGATTTGAAAAAAAATTGTTTGGCAAATCCGATTTTGAGAGTTGCGTGCTTAAATTTAAAAAATCCATTGACGCAGGACTACTAAAGATAATGTCAAAAATGGGAATTTCAGTGATAAGTTCATATCGAGGAGGTTGTAATTTTGAGGCCGTGGGTCTTAGCAGAGCAATAGTTGCAGACTATTTCCCTGGCATGTCATCTAGAATATCCGGAATTGGAGTTATAGGTATAGAGAAAAAAATTAAAGAGCTTTACACAAAATTTAACTCAAAAAATGTATATACTTTACCGATTGGTGGATTATATAGATATAGAAAAAGCGGAGAGGATCATCAATATCAAGGAAGACTTATTCATCTTTTACAAAGTGCAGTTGGAAGTGGATCATACGAGCAATATAAAAAATATTCTAATGGTATACATAATTTACCTCCAATTAATTTGAGAGACCTATTGGAGTTTAAAAACGTTAATAAAAAAATCAATATCGATGAAGTTGAACCTATCGAGGATATTCTGAAAAGGTTTGGTAGCGGAAGCATGTCACATGGAGCCCTATCAGCTGAGGCGCATGAAACTTTAGCAATGGGAATGAACAGAATCAAAGGTGCTTCTTGTAGCGGAGAAGGAGGAGAAGACGCAAAAAGATTTAAAGTTTTACCTAATGGTGATAGTTCGAATTCAAGAGTAAAGCAAATAGCTTCTGCAAGGTTTGGAGTAACTGTAGATTATCTAAATAATGCTAATGAGATAGAAATTAAAATTGCGCAAGGAGCAAAACCTGGTGAGGGCGGTCAACTGCCAGGATTTAAGGTTACTGAAGAAATAGCTAGGTTAAGACATTCAACACCAGGTGTAACTTTAATTTCTCCTCCCCCTCACCATGATATTTATTCCATAGAGGATTTGGCGCAACTTATTTATGATTTAAAACAGATAAATCCTAAAGCAAGAGTAGGTGTCAAACTTGTTGCGTCGACAGGTATAGGTACGATAGCAGCCGGGGTTGCAAAAGCTAAAGCAGACATAATATTAATTTCTGGTCACTCTGGTGGAACTGGGGCTAGTCCCCAAACTAGCATTAAGTACGCTGGTATACCTTGGGAAATGGGCTTAACAGAGGCAAACCAAGTCTTAACTTTAAATAATTTAAGACATAATATTACATTGCGAACTGACGGTGGGTTAAAAACTGGAAGAGATGTAATTATCGCCGCTATGATGGGTGCAGAAGAATATGGTATGGGAACTTCATCTCTTGTGGCTATGGGATGTATTATGGTTAGACAATGTCATTCGAACACTTGCCCAGTTGGAGTTTGCAGTCAAGATCCCTCATTGAGAGAAAAATTTACCGGAACTCCTGAGAAGATTGTAAATTTATTCAAATTCGTTGCTACAGAGGTAAGAGAGATACTAGCGACGCTCGGCTTTAAATCAATAAATGAAATTATTGGAAGAACAGATTTATTAAACCAAGTAAACAAAGGTGCATCCAATTTAGACGATTTAGATTTAAACCCTTTGCTTGTTCAAACTGATCCAGGTGAAAACCTGAGGTACTGTAAAGATAATCATATTAATCAAGTTCCAGAAACATTAGATGAAAAAATTTGGCTAGATATTAAAGATAAAATTGATGTTCAAAAAGAAAATAAATTTGAATATGAGATACAAAATACATTTAGATCAGTAGGCACTCGAATTTCTCATCATGTTTATAAGAAATATGGAAATGAGAGATTGAAAGATAATACAATCAACATTAAGTTGACTGGGTCTGCAGGACAATCATTAGGAGCATTTTTGACTAAAGGTTTAAGTTTGACTATTGAAGGGGATTGTAATGATTATGTTGGCAAGGGATTGTCAGGTGGAAAAATCGTAGTCAAACCGTCACCTGAAAGTAGTCTTATTTCAAATCAAAATACAATTATTGGCAACACAGTTTTATATGGTGCAACCTCTGGAAAATTGTATGCATCAGGACAGGCTGGTGAGAGATTTGCAGTAAGAAATTCGGGTAGCTTAGCAATTATCGAGGGTTGCGGTGCACACGGATGTGAATATATGACAGGAGGAAATGTTTTTATACTGGGTGAAGTTGGAGATAATTTTGGAGCAGGAATGACAGGCGGAATGGCTTTTGTTTATGACGAAAAAGATATTTTTGAAAATTACGCTAATCCTGCCTCAATAATATGGCAGGAAGTAGAAACCGAATATTGGAAAAAATTTTTAAAAGAAAACCTAACAAATTTTTTTAAAGAGACTAATTCTAAAATAGCTAAAAAAATATTAAGTAATTTTGATGATGAAATAAAAAATTTCAAGCAAATTTGTCCAATCGAAATGCTCGATAAGATTAAGAATCCAATTAGTCTCAAGCCACACATAAAAAAGGCAGGTTAATGGACAAAATTAAAATTTTCTGCTTTGGATTTGGCCAGGTAGCAAAAAGCTTTGTACAAAAAATTATTTCTGAAAAAGTTAATTTTGAACTAAATGTTACAACTAGGGATTCGTCAAAGATTAAAGAGTTGAATAACTACAAGTTTAACTCATATCAATTTGATAATGACAAAATTGATATATCATTAAAAGAAAAATTAGAAAACTCAAATTACATTTTAATTTCAGTACCACCTATTGAGGGCGAGGATGTTGTTATTAAAAATTTTGGATCAATTTTAAAAAATAACAAAAATTGTAACTGGATAACTTATCTTTCTGCGACTAGTGTCTATGGTGATCATAAAGGAGATTGGGTTAACGAGAATAGCGAGACTAAACCTTCTTCATTAAATGGTGTTAGTAGACTAAATGCGGAAAAAATGTGGAAAAATTTTTCTAGAAAATCAGACTTACCATTACAAATCTTTAGATTGGCGGGAATTTACTCAAGTGAGTATAATATTTTAAAAAGATTAAAAATTGGAACAGTTCAAATAGCTGATAAGAAAGATCATTTTTTTTCAAGGATTCATGTTGATGACATTGCCAACATAATTTTTAGGTCTTTAAAAAAGTTTAAAAAAGATGAAATTTATAATATTTGTGACGATAAACCTGCCTCACAGCGGGAAGTGGCTTCATATGGCTCAAAACTATTAAAGTTAAAAGAGCCTGAAGCTGTAAACTTAAATCAAATTAAAAGCGAAATGTTAAGAAATTTTTATAAAGATTCAAAAAAAGTTAATAATAAGAAAATGAAAAATTTTTTTGATTATAAACTAAAATTTCCAACCTACGTAGAGGGATTAGACTATATATTTAATAACTCTATCTAGCTCCTTTATCATAATTTTTAAGTGTTTTTTGCTTGATAAACTATGATCACCTTTCTTAATTATACACATTTTCTTTTTCGCTTTAGGAAATATTGATAAAACTTTTCTAGAGAAAGAAATAGGCACGACCTCATCTTTTTGACCATGAAACATAGTTACATTAATTTTTAAATTAATTTTCTTTGATAAAACTTTATTTTTTCTACCATCTTTTATTAGCTGGTAAGTTATAGGATATTCGTACTGTTTTTGTCTAAATTTTGAATCTCCATGTCTTATTATACATATACCTTTATCTTTAATTTCACTCTTTATCTTTTTTGGAAATTTATCCCACATTAATTTATCTAAAAATTCTGGAGCAGAACCAATACCAATAAAAGCTTTAATTTGTTTTTTAAAATATTTGAACTGATTAAGTGAAATCCATGCTCCCATACTTGACCCAATTAAAATAAAATTATTTTTTTTTACAATTCTCTTTATTGATATCTTGGCATCATGAGACCATTTACTTATGTTTCCTTCTGTAAATTTTCCTGATGATTTACCGTGGCCAGAGTATTCGACTGCTAAAAAACCAAATTTATTTTTAACAGAATATTTTTTAAACACTTTTGGCTTTTCACCATCAATATCAGACATAAAACCTGGAAGAAAAATGATGTATAGATTATTTTTATAATAATTATCAATATATCTGAGCTTTTTTGTCTTTGATATTTTGAGAAATTTGAATTTTTTCATGTAAAACTTATTAAACTAATCTGATACAATATAACTTTATCATATGACAGCTAAAATAAAAGTTTTACAGGTCATTCCAAAGTTAGGTTACGGTGGAGCCGAAACTGGCTGTTATGACCTTGGTCATTTTCTTGCTGAAAATGATTGTAAGTCTTATATAATTACTAGTGGTGGAGAGTTAATAAAATATGTAAGAAAAGATAAAGTTAAAGTAATTAAACTTCCAGTTCAATCAAAAAATCCAATTATGATTTTACTAAATTCATTTTTGATTACTCTAATAATTTTATTCTTTAATATTAATATCGTACACGTACGAAGTAGAGCCCCAGCTTGGTCGTGTTTAATAAGTTGTTTTTTGACTAGAAGAAAAATGGTCACAACTTTTCACGGCACTTACAATTTTAAGAACGCAATAAAAAAAATTTATAATAGTGTTATGTTGAAATCTAAGCTTATTATTGCTGGTTCAAATTTCATTTTTAATCATATTAATGAGAATTACATTGATAAATTAGATCCCACAAATAAACTTATGGTGATCTTTAGGGGTATAAATTTAGACTATTATCATGAAAAAAATATTTCAGTTTTTAAAAAAAATAAACTCTTTAATCTATGGGGATTGAGTGAAAATAAATTTAAAATATTATTGCCTGGAAGACTAACAAGCTGGAAGGGACAAGATAAGTTTATAGAGTCGTTAAATATTTTAGTCGAGGACTACAATAATTATAGATTTGAAGCTATAATCTTAGGATCTGATCAAGGCCGTAACGTCTACAAAAAAAAGCTGCAAAATTTATCTCAGCGATACAATCTAAACCAAAAAATTTTTTTTATTGATCATTGCAAGGATATGCCTTTAGCTTATTCACTGTCGGATGTAGTTGTTTCTTCATCTGTCGAACCAGAAGCTTTTGGAAGAGTTGCTGTAGAGGCACAAGCTATGCAAAAACCAATAATAGCATCAAACATAGGCGGATCTAAAGAAACCATAATCGATAAAAAAACGGGTTTTCTTTACAAATACGATGATCCAAGAGAGCTTGCAAAAGTTTTAAATTCAGTCATGGAATTAGACAAAGATACATTGAATTTAATTGGAAACGAGGGTAGAAAAAACGTATCGAAAAAATTTGATGTTGATAAAATGTGCCAAACAACTTTTACTGAGTATAAAAAATTGTTAAAAAATTGAATGTTTGAAGTTAAACTTTTAGATGGTAAGAAAATTTCTTTTTCTAAGCCTGTCAATGGCTTTGAAATTGTAAAAAAAATTAGCAAATCCCTAGAAAAATCTGCTTTAATTATGGAGGTTGATGGTGAATTAAGAGACTTAAGTCATGAAATAAAAAAGAATTCAGTTGTAAAAATTATAACGCCAAAAGATAAAGAGGGTTTAGACGTTATCAGACATGACGCTGCTCATATAATGGCAATGGCAGTTCAAGAGCTTTTTCCAGGCACCCAGGTTACTATTGGCCCAGTCATAGAAAACGGATTTTACTATGACTTTGCAAGGAAAGATCCATTTACCGATAACGATTTGAAAAAAATTGAGGTTAAGATGTCAGAGATAATTGATAGGAATGTAAAAACCAGACGAGAAGTTTGGAAAAGAAATGATGCAATCAAACATTTTAAGGGCATTGGAGAAAAATATAAAGCCGAGATAATTGAGAGCATTCCAGCTAATGAAGAGCTTTCAGTGTATCATCATGGCGATACGTGGCATGATTTATGCCGGGGTCCACATTTAGAATCATCAGGTAAAATTGGCAAAGCTTTTAAATTGACTAAAGTTTCAGGAGCTTATTGGAGAGGTGACTCCAATAATGAGATGTTACAAAGGATTTATGGTACATGCTGGAATACAAAAAAAGAGCTAGACGATTATTTACATCGTCTAGAGGAAGCTGAAAAAAGAGATCACAGAAAATTAGGTAAAGAGATGGATTTATTCCATTTTAGAGAGGAAAGTCCGGGCTCAGTTTTTTGGCATGAAAAGGGATGGAACTTGTTTCAAAGATTAGTAGAATATATGAGAACAAGGCAAAGACTTGCAGGATATAAAGAAATTAATACACCTGAACTTTTGGACAAAAATATCTGGGAAAAATCTGGCCATTGGGAAAAATTTGGTGAACATATGTTTACATCAGAGACACCGGATGAAAAAGTCTTTGCGGTTAAACCGATGAACTGCCCGGGATGTGTCCAAATTTTTAATCAAGGATTAAAGAGTTACAGAGATTTACCACTTAAATTGTCAGAGTTTGGAAAAGTTCATAGATATGAACCCTCAGGTGCGTTACATGGCTTATTAAGAGTAAGAGCATTTACACAAGACGATGCTCATATATTTTGTACAGAAGATCAAATAACAGATGAATGTTTAAGTGTAACTAATTTGATAATTGATATTTATAAAAGCTTAGGTTTTAAAAATATCATTTTGAAATATTCTGATCGCCCAGAAAAAAGAGTAGGCGCAGATAGTGTTTGGGATAAATCTGAGGCCGCATTATTATCTGCTATTAAAAAATCTAAGCTCGAATACTCGATAAATAAAGGAGAAGGTGCTTTTTATGGTCCAAAAATAGAATTTGTGCTTCGAGATGCGATTGGAAGAGATTGGCAGTGCGGAACTTTGCAAGTCGATCTTAATCTGCCAGGAAGATTAGGGGCTTCTTATGTTGACAGAGATGGTGGAAAAAAGGTTCCAGTAATGCTTCACAGAGCTTTGTTTGGTTCAATCGAGAGATTTGTTGGAATTTTGATTGAACATTATTCAGGTAAACTTCCATTTTGGTTATCACCTGTACAAGCAGTAGTGTTGCCAATATCAGAGGACAACAATAATTATGCAAAA
>MDTD01078990.1_pt1 | contig 21305 bp, 19 predicted proteins | sample 811221 | NCBI WGS metagenome assembly MDTD01 (sample SAMN05326646, study PRJNA326480) | marine metagenome | isolation source: seawater | place: Pacific Ocean: South West | collected 2011
AAAAACACAGATAAACAAAAAAAGACGCAAATAAAACAACGGAAAATAAAACAGATTTAAAAGGCGCTTTAATTTATGACACAAGATTCTAGTTCTTGAGTGTTGTTCAATAAATCCGGTTAATAATGATAGTTTTTTTTGATTGGTGACAAATAAAACACAAATTTAGCAAATAGATAGGCGGCTAATTTAAAATATGATGATAGTTTTCTAGCAGAACAACAAGCCGATTGGGGGATTCTTGCCCGGATGTACCACGTATTACCCTTTCACATTTTTTTACCAAAACAAAAGATAACAAAAACAACAACAACGAACATTAACCGAAAACAAACATCACACAAAACATGTAGTTAAGTGTCCCTCAAGCTACTTAAAGTTAACTTAAAGCCATCTATAGCTCTATACTTATAGTTATTGTTATAGTTTTTATTTATAGTTGTGTTTGTTTTTATTTTATAGCCTCTTATTAACCTATTCCATAGCCTCCCATAGTTACTTATAGTTAGGGAATATTATGTTGTTTTCCCCCTCCCCTTCTTCATATAGTCGAACAAATTAATTTTGTTGTTTTTTAAGGGTTTTCTTTAGTTCTTTTTTGATTGTTGGTAGAAGAAGGCTATCAAAGGCTCTAACAAGGGCTTCTTCTTTGTTTTCGTCGTCTATGAGGTAGCTTAGACCTGAAATTGCTAGACATGCGTGGAAGGCTTCGTGGAGGATGGTGTCGAGTTTATCGTTTATTTTTAAACCGCTTCTAATGGTGATGATTTTCTTATCGACGTCTAGGCTTCCGAAGTCCTCCAGGTCTTTTTTATAAACGATTTTATATTTATGGCCTCCTATGGTAATTTGACGTGGATTATAGGATGTGTTCATCTGCCCAATTTTTGATGCCGTGCGCTAGGGCTTGGCTTAAAATGTGTTCACTGTTTGCGAAGGTGGTCCAATCTGGCTCCCAACAAGATCCGAAGAACGGCTCTGCGATCACGGCTGGCACATGTGTTTTACGTAGGAAGGTGGCCCCACGATCTCCTGTATCTCTCTTTTTGGTTCCCCGGTTCTTTATGAGAGGGAAATATTTCTGGCAGCCTCTGAGCAGATATTCTGCAAGTGTCATACCGATGCGTGAGGTTTTCCAGTAAAGCATCTCCATTCCGTTGGCTTTTGAGTTACTTGAGGCGTTGAAGTGCAGTTCGATGGCTATGGAGGCTTTTTGTTCCTTTAAGTGTTTTACGAGCCAGTTGATGGCTGACGTATAAGATCCGTAAGTGCCTCCATATTTATCTACAACGAAGCTACTGATGCCATATTCCTGGAGGTCTGACTTCAGGTATTCAGCGACCTTCTTATTGTAGGTCCACTCGTTGATTCCTCCACATGATACAGCACCAGTATCGCCGGACCTGGAGTGTCCTACGCAGATAGCGACGTTAAGTTCATCTCTAGGTATACTGTTGGTTGGAAAGGGGATAGCAGTTGGTTGTTCTTTAAGCTTTTCTATTTCGTTGATGTGTTCAATGGCGTTACTGATGTGTTCTTGAGCCTTGAACAGGTCTTCTTTAATGTCCTTCATATTTCCTCTACAAATCGTTGTTAATTTAAAATGAATACACACAGCCAAAAGCTGCTCTAAGCCCACCTCGTAAATCCTAAAGCCAGTTAGGGCTATTCCTGTGGTGTTGTTTGTTCCTAAAGTAGGCGTCGTGTATCTTTTCTAGCTCTGCGTTGAGTAGCTCTTCTTTTCTGTCTTTAATTTTCTTCTCTGCGTCCTGTGCCATTTGTTCTGTCCAGTAGCTTACAGCCATAGCAAGTGCGTCAAGCCTGTCGTCGTGTGTTATAGCCCCTCTGTCTCGTGTTATGCGTGACATCTGGTAGATCAGCTGGTAGCGAAGTTGTGAGTCAAGAGCGTAGTTTTGAGCTGTGGTAAAGTCATTCTTTATGACCTCTGGGTCTATGACAAGCTTATGTTGACTCATGACTGGCTCCAGGGTGTCAATGATCCGTTTTTCTTTTTGAATACTATGCCTAACCTCCTCAATAGAGCAGGGGTGTATCTTGGTTAAAAAGGGCTTAAAGAGTTCTGAGAACATGCCGTCACCAAAGTTTGACTCAACGATGATGTAGTTGACTTTATGTTTCTTGGCTTTCATAGCGAGGACTTTAAGCACGTCTTCGCCGTAGCCTCCCTGCATTCCGCCAGCGTCAGGTACGTAGAGATAACCGTTAAGCATCTTTACTACTGCCCAGGATGTTTCATCACGACCACGACCGGAAGGGTCAATGGACATAACAGAGCCAGTGAACTCTACCATGTCTCCAACTTGCTTAAAGGGGCGGTAGAACCTGTCGCCTGTAAAGCCAACATTAGGCACATCGCCTCCCCAGGTTAGTTCAGGAGACTGCGCCCATACTACTTTTTCTGGTGCGACCTCTTCGTCTATGTCCATCACAACTAAGTCGTTTATCTTTAGAGGGTAACGGTCGATGTCAGACAGGCGGCTATCCAACATAAACTGCATAGCGAACCCGGCTTTACCATAACTGACTTCTCTTTCAGCTAGATCTATCTCACTGAATCTTGTTGGCTCTGTTGATCTGTTTGTTTGTTTTTTATCTTCGGCAACGCAAAGCGGACTCACGCTCCCATAGTATGTCTTTTCATTCTTCTGGGGCGTGACGTACTTGCAGGGCCACACTCGCGATGTATAATCACGTTCGATCAATTTGTTATACAATGAGTCTTCGCATTGTGGCGTTCCTAAGAAGATAATTTTGGATTCCTCATCAGGCTTGAGAATGGACTCAAATTCTTTAACCTGCTCTCCAAGCTTATCTCTCATGCCTTGCGTCGCCGAATTGTTGGGAACCTCGCAGTCATCGCTAACAATAATGTCAGCTCGGCTTCCTGTTAGCTGTGAGGTGATTCCCAAAGATTTAACGCTGGGTGCATGTGAAGCTGGAGCTGGCCCAACGTCAAAACTAATTTTACTAAATCGTTGTTTGTCTTTAGGTATAAGATGTTCAAGAATAGGCATCTCATGAATCAATCTTAACGTAAAAGTAGAGAAATCATCTGCTCTAGTTTTACTGGCTGAACAAACTAAAATGTTTTTTGAGGGATCTAGAAGCAGCTGGTGGACAACATAAGCAGAACAGATCCAAGATTTGCCTACGCCTCGAAAGCCTTGAATGACGGCTCTCTTGGGTCCGTTTTGCATCCAGTCTGCTATCTCGTACTGAATTGGTGTAGGATCAGGTAAATTTAATTGTTTCCAAACTAGATATAAAAAGTTCCTGAAATCCTTTAATTCACTAGGGATTTCCATGTGGTAAATTATTTGTTTCGAGATCTGTTCCTGGCTCTGCTTTGTATTCTCAGGTTTCTCCTGCTGTTGTTTAGAGGGTTGCGGTCTTTATGATCAATGTCTTTACCTTTAAGAGCTGCTTTACCTTTTGACTTAACAACAAGCCGTCTCGCTTTGTTTCTTCCGGCTCTTCGTTTCTTTTGAGTTTCGGAAGCGTGATAAGTTTTATATTCTTTTTTATAGTTTCTTCTCATTAATTAGCAGCGTGGTGTTTGACTACGTTATCTATTCCTTCTTCCTCTTTAAACGGAAGAACACTTACAAGGTCTTGAAGCTTAGTGTCTTGCTTTAAGCCTGAATGTACTCCGTTGTCCTTTAGATACTGGCGAGCTGCGTTTAGGAGTGAGGGTTCTGCGTCTCCCGTTTTAATTCTTGTTATAAATTCGTCTGTGAGTAGATCTTGTAGAGTATACATTCTACCCATGTTGTCTTTATCGTTGGCGTCCATGTAGTTATTTACCTTTCTTACGTATTTCTGATATTATCTTTAACACCATGTAAACAAGCGTAGCAGCACCTACAAGCACTGCAAGAATCTCGTTTACGTCGTTGAGTGTTATGTTTGCTAGAAGACCTAAAACACCGACTGTAGGTGTCGTGAATTGATTGTTCATTGTGTGCGTTATGAAGTAAAATAAAACCCTGTTAGATTAATTCTATCGTTAACCGCATAAGATATTCCTGCTGTGTCACAAACTACGTCACTTCCAGACTCATCAACGGATGCTGTAGGAATTTGATCAAAGGCTTCAAAAGAATGTGAAGAATTAAGAACAGACATTGACATGGTTCCTCGACTTACAACACTAAAGGGCAAACCTGTTATTGTAAAAGATCCGTTACCTATGCCACTTGAAAGTACGATATGCGCTGAAATAAAAACAACTCTTCCTATTTTCGTGTAGTCCTTGTTAGAGTTCGGGAGATCAACCACACTGCTACCATTGATTATAATATTAGGTGACCAAGTTCCTGTTCTATAAAAGTGATTGGCATTTGGATTGTTAAATATTCTAACTACTCCAGTTGCTGTCAGATCGCTTATACTCAAGTCTGTGCTTGAAGGGAGACTTACAGTTCCGCTGGCGCTTAGAGCGTCTACGCTAGTAGTGCCGCCTAAAGACAAGTTAGTAACGTTTGTAAGTTGTGTTCCAACTCCCCCAGCGTCTTCAGAGACTTCTTGAGCAACAAACAGCCCTTGTTTATAAGCGGTATCCAGGTCATTTTCTGTCAGTCGCGCACCGTCAACAAAGTCTATTAAGGCGTTTGAAGACGTTGACCTATATACTCTTACTTTCTCATAAGCAGATGGAGCTGTGCTAAGTGTGACTGTTTTTGCGTTTGTATCTCTTGAGGCTATTGTTAAATTTACTCTATTACCTCCTGATGTTTCTCCGAACGCGTTTATATCGTTTGCGTTTAGAACGTCTATGTTGCTAAAACTAAATGTCTTTTGTCCTAGTTGGTTGGCCCCGGTTCCTGATCCTGTATATTCAATGTATGAATTTGGCATGGTTGATTGTAATGGTGTTTAAGTTTGTTTTATAATTTGTTTTGTAGATAATCACGTTTAGTCCTCATCGCCTCCTTATATTTTTCCTGTAGTTCAGGCGTTTCTTTCATCAACTCAAAGCGAGCTTTAGAGCTGTACCTATTAATAATTTCTGTGATTGCTTTTATCTTAGGAGACTTCATTGCTGTGCTGTCGTAGTAGTCTTCGTCAGCTAATTTTTGATAGCCTTCTTTTCCTATTAGATCTTTAAGTCTTTGCCTTAGAGTTTTGTTGCCTATCTTAACTGTTCCCCTCAGCTCCATCCATCGGTCATACGTGTCGTACTTGCCTTTTGTGGAAGCTATTTTTGTAAGATCAATGTTTGGAATGTTGAATAGTTTCTTAGACGGCATTTTAAATCCGTGTCCTAGTTTAGCGAGTTCGTTATCAACTGCGTCGTTTTTAACTTTTGAAACGTAAAACGGATTTAGAGTTGACCCAAAGATTCCTCCAGGGTTGTCTCTTGTGATGACTTCTCCTAGAACAGTTCTTTTAGGCGCAACGTCTTTTGACTTTACAGGAACCCTTCTAAGAGTGGCGTCGGCTACTGTCCGTGCTTCTCTAACAATTATTTCTGTGTCGGTGTTCTGAAGTTGGTTGGCTATGTTAGGAATAAAACCAGCGGCAACATCTTTGAACAACTTCGGTCCGTAGTACTCAGGTTCTCTAAGCACGTTGAACATGTTGTTGACACCTTTAAGGAATGTTTTGTCGGTAAGGTTTACAGCGTAAATCATCGCCATGTTAGCAAAGTTTATAGCTGCGTTTTCGTCGTTGTCGTCTGGAATCTCAAATTTCTGATAATCTCTAAAGTCAGCTGCCATAGTTAGCATTGTTGCCAGTGGGTCAAGACGTTGATAACTGATGTATTGTTCTCCTCCTGGGAACCATTCAGGCGTTTTAAATGAGTAAGGCTGCCATCCAGCTTTTCTAAGAATGTCTCTTTCCTGTCTGCTTTGAGGTCCAGCTCCTGTTATAAACTCTGCGTTGCTGTTTACGTATGCAAGAGTAAATGCAGTTGTAAGAACGCTTGTCGCAAGTCTTCCTTTAAGTTCTGCTTTTTCTTGCGGTGTTCCCTCGTCCATTATTTTTCTATAGCGCTCTCTATGTTTTTTAAGGCCATACATAGCCAGACCTATAGGAGTTCTCTCAAGTCCGAAGTTAACAATGTTTAAAGGTGTTTTAAGAAACGGAACAATAAATCTCAATTCCGGGTGCGCTTTAAGTATGGTTGCTCCTAAGTTACCCATAGATTCCAAAGCTGGAACCTGGAGTTCGTTGTAGTTAGATGTAAAGGTTGATTTTCTAGTGTAACGCGCAGCTCTTTCGGCCATCGCTGATCTAGTCTCGTCAAACTTTTGATCTAGTATCTTTTCCATCGCTTCTTCGCGACCATCGCCATACTTTAAGCCTTGCTCGTCGAGTACTCTATTGGCTTCTAAAATTCTTCCCATTTCACTGTAGTAAGTGCCAGCTTTGTTCATGGTTTTGCCCATTTCTCTTTCTACATAAGCTGCAATAGCTTTTCCATTCTTGGCTATATTTGGGTCACTCATTGCTTCCATAGCAAACTCAGTTCTTAGGTATTGTCTGAAAGCCATGTTCTTAAAGAACTCGTCGCCTCCAACAAGAAATCTTGAAGGCACTCGCGCTACGCCTCCAAAAAAGTTTACAGCTTGCCCAAGTGTTGATTCATTTGATAATCTAATATTACCGGGAAGAGGTATGTTTTCTGCTGTTATACTTCTCTCTTTAAGTCCGCTGTCTGATTCATCAAACTGTCTACTTCCACGCATCAATCTGGACTCGTCTGTTTTAAAGGCAATAGCGGCAGCTTTAAGAGCTTCAAAGAAAGTTTCAGAGCTGTACGCGTATTTAATAGTTGCTTTAGCTAGTTCTTTATCTCCGCTAAGTAAAGCTCCTATGCTCCTTTCTCCAACCATCAGCGTGTTAGTTAGCATGTTACCCATGACGTTCACTATCTGTGTAGTAGGTCCAGAAAGGATACTGTTGATCCAGAACTCAGTTGTTATGTCTAACATTTTTCTTCCGGCAGTCTTTCTAGTTATCCTCTTGAGGCTAGTTATTTTCTCAACGTCGTTAAGTGTGCTTGCGTTTACTAGTTGGCTTACAAGTTTCTTTATGTCTTTCTGACCGAGTCTTTCTTGAAGAAACGCAGTGTAATCCTTTATGTCTGCTCCAGGTTGTGGAGACTTTACTCGTTTAAATCTTTTGTTTTCAAACGCTCCTGTTACGCCTCTTTTAAGAACTTTACGGTAAAACAGTCCAGCGGAATCTCTGGTTGCTCTAATCGAGTTTACTCGCGCTGCTTCATCAAAAGCGGCAAGTGCGTCGGCTACTTCAATTGTTGCTTCGTTGCTATAAATGTCACCTTCCCACTTCTTAGCTACGTTAACAACATTCTCAGCTGACTTACGCATCACTAAGTAGGCTGAAGCATTTTCTGCAAGCCACTGTTCGTGTGTTGAAACATCTTCTCCTTCTCGTATCTTTTCCAAAGATACCTTTACGTTTCCTGATTTTTCCGCAACAGTTTGTGTAATACCGTTTAAAACGTCAGCAGAGTATACTTTTCTTGCGTTTTTAAGTTTTGCTAGAGCTTGTCTTCCAGCAATCATAATTGCTAAAGTGTCTGCTGAAGAACTGGCTTCATCTGTGAGGTCTTCTATTGATTTAGCAATAACTTCGTAAGAAGCGTCAACAGCCTGGTCACCTCCTCTTGTTTTAGGAGTAGACATTTCAGAAGCGCCTTCCTCTGTTTCTTTAATGTTAAATTGAAGCTGGCCTGTTTCTCTTTCGTTAAATTCTTTTTGGTTTTGAGCTATACGTTGTTCAAGTTTATCTACTGCTTTTTTGTTGAGGGTTACTTGATCAACTTCATTCTCTCTAGTTTTAAAGGGACTGTCAACAAGCGCTGGATCTGCGTCTACGTCTGTAGTGGGTTTTTCAGTTGGGTCAAACTCAAACAACAGCTGACCTTCGTCGTCTTGTTTTAAATCTTCGTAAGCTGCTTTTCCGGCTTCCTCTGGGTCTTTGCCTTTTGCTTTTTCTTGTTTGTATTTTCTAAGACTCTTTATGCTCTTTACCATTGCGTAAAGAGTTCCTCCAACAACACCTTCAAGAACTAGACCTTCAACCATATTCTTCATTCTGCCTTCAAGTTCGGAGTCATCTTCATTGCCTGTGTAACTTAAATAAGAAAAAAAGTTTCCAAGCAATACTTCGTTATCTTTGAATAGATCTGAAAGTCTTTCCTCTTGTCCTTCAAAGGCTGTGAAGTCAGTTATAGCTCCAGCTACCATAGGCTTTACAAAGTATTTACCAGCTTTAGCTAACTTTGAAGTAGGTCCGGCTAATCGAGCTGCTTCTGTTGCTTTAACTATTCCAGGCAATCTTCCGGCCCAACCAGCAGTTCCTAAACCAAACCCTAAGAAACCAGACAAGAACTGTGTAGCTCCTGTAACTAAACCTCCAGGTATTGTTTTAGACTCGCCAAGCCCGTAAGGCATGATACTACTAAGTTCAAACTCATCGTCATACCAATCGCCTAAGAAAGGAGTTACGGTGTCCGCTAAATCAGCAATACCGTCAAACATATCTAACACGCCTCTAATAGGAGCGGCTGCGGTATCAACAAACACGTTTTCAGTCCACCAAGGTACGTCTTCCTTTTCTGGTTCGCGCATCAAGTCTGCTTCAAAAGAAGACTCTTGTAGTTGCGATGTAGTTGTAAAAGGAGTTTCCGCTGCTTCTTTAGCCCTGCTTACAGTCCCTTTAGCTCCCTCTCTAAATAATTGTGATAAAGCCATGTTTATTATTGTTGTTGTTGTTGTTGTCTTAGAACTCTAGCGTCTGGAAGAGATCTTGTTTGGAATAAAAGTTCTTGAGCTTCTATAAACTCTGCCGCTGTTAGCTTTTTTCCGCTTGAGTCTACAAGGTTATTCATGTCTATGATTGTTTGAACTTTTTGAATAACTCTATCTATGTTTTTGTTTTGAATTGAGTCGTAGTCCAAAACAGGAATGACTTGCCATCCGAAACTTTGCCCCATACCGGGCATTGTTTCAGTAGCTACTTTTGAAGATCTTAAAGCGTTTTCTAAGTCGTACTTATTTCTTTTTATTTCTACGTACCCTTGGGCTGCGTCGTCTTCTTCTATGCCGTACTTTAAAAGCTCCCTCATACTTCTTTGAAGTCTTATTCTTTCTCCAACAGATATTCCAGAAGGTTTGTTATCAAACAATTCTCCTCTAGGAGACATAGAATAGAAACCAGGAAGCTGTGGATTTAATGAATCAAGTATTGATACTATTTTGTCCGAGTTTTTAACCATGTCTTTATGAAACTTAAAGACAGTGTCTAAGTCTTCTAGCTTTCCCTCAAATAGTCCAAGATTACGAGTGTTTTGATATTTTTGTTCAAACTGTAAAATGTCTTCTATTTCATAGTTCGCCCCAACGTCTATAAAACCTAAAAGTTTTCCTCTATCAAAATCAAATATGCTGTCGTCTTTTTTTATTATAAGATTTCCATTTTCATCAACTTTAAAAGTGTTTTCAGTACGCCGCGCTAAATCACGCCTAGCTCCTATGTTTGCTTGTTTTTCGTCTAAGGTAGGATCGGCCTCTAGGTACTCTTGAGTAAGCCTTCTGGCTGGAACTTGAGGTTTAGGTTTTATAGTGCTTTGAGATGCTTCTGGAAGTCCTAGGTCTTTTCTTATAGAATTTACAGTTGGATCAAAAGCTTCTCTTGCTAATCGTTCTGCGGTTACTTGAATAAATTTATTTCTGTCGGCAAGCGTCGGATTTGGGTTTAGTCTTACGTAGTTATCCGCTTCTTCATAAAGTTCGTTCGCTATAATATTTCCTTCAAATATTCCAATCTGCGTTTTTACTTGATTCATTTTAGCTTCCGCAGGATAAAGGGCCATATCAAACGACCCAGAAGCTGTAGGTTTTTCAACATAAAAATCAGTATTGTTTCCGTATTGTTCTATAGGAAAAGCTTTTCTGTATACTTCGTCTGCGTTTAATATGCTTAGTATATAATTAGCCGCGTCCGCTTTTTGCGAATATTCAAAAGCTTTATCGCTTACTTTAGTTTCGTAGTCAGAAGAAAAATCTTCTAACAAATCTCTAAAAGCTATCTGCGTCTCGACGGTTCCGCCATACGGTCTTCCTTTTTCAGTCAAGTTGTGAACTTTAGTTAACTCTTGCATGAAAGAATTTAAATTATCAAAAGTTTGTCCGTTAAACTCAACTATTTCACCTGGATTGTTTGCAAGTATTTCAAGGTTTTTTCTTATGCCGTCTTCAAGCATTAAATCTTTAACGATGTCTGCTGGTAGGTTTTCGTTGTCTCTTTCAAACTTAGCTTCTGCTGCGTCAACTGTTTTATAGGCTGCTGCTAAAGCTGCTTGTCCTGCTCGACTTTTAAATGGAAGCTTTTTCCTAGCTACATCAAGAAACAACTTTGCTTTATCAAACCTGTCAGGCATGTCAGAGTCCGGAAGGTTGACGAAAGGGGCTACAGCTTCTGGAAGAGCTTTATGAATAGCTTGCATTTTTTCTGACGGACTCATGTTAAGACCTACAGCTCTAGCTTCAAAATTACTAATTATTGAATCTATCTTGTCTTCATAATAAGCTCCAAAGTTTATAGGTTCGTCAGCTCCTTTCAAACCTTGCGTAAGCGGCTCATCTCCGGCTTGAGTGTCGTTGAGCAAGTTAAACATGTTATTGCCAAGTATCTCTAGCTCTCTTGTGTTAGCCCAGGCGCTTTGTTTCTTTATGTACTTATCTCTTTCTTGAAGTGAAAATTTAGTCTTAACAGGCTCAAAGGCGGCGTTGTGAACTTGCATCTGAAACGGATTGTCTCCGATGTAACCTAAAGCTTTGTCCTCAATCTCTTTAACTTTACCAGCGATGAAATCGTCAAAGTCATCAACACCTTTTGCTTCAAACTCGTCTGCGTTTATGTTCGCAAGTTCATTACTAAGATCATTGAACATAGGAATGACTTTAGTCTCAAGATAGCGCGAGTAGAGCTGCTGAGAGTATCCTTTTTGAAAACCGATACGTTCAGTTAAAGGAATCTTGTCCTGTTCCTGCTGCTTCTCAATTGCTGCAATCACCTCGTCGGTGGACATAACAGCTGCTGTATCCTGGCCTCTTTTTATCTGTATGTTGCTATACTGTCCTAAAATATTACTGAACTGCGCAAGTCCGCGAGACAGTTGCAACATAGAGTTGTCTTGAGGTACTTTAGGCATAACGACAGGTGTCTGTCCGCCGCCTTGAATTGTTTCTCTTAGTCTTGGTTCTCCAAAAGGAACGTCTGTTTGTTTTCTTGCCATATTTATGCGTCTTTAGTTGGCTTTGGTACTCCAAGGCCAGCGTTGTAAAGTGATGTGTAAGTGCTTAGTCCTGATTGAAGACCACCTAAAGCTGCTCCAATATAATTAGGCGGCTCTATAGGTTGATTGATCCTCAACATGTTTCTGTTAAATCCTATCCCGGCTTCTTTAAGTTGAAGCTCTCGGTTTACTGAAGTCAATTCAGCTTGTTTCTGTTCTGAAAAAGTATAGTCAGCTTCTTTACGTGTAAGGTCGCTCAACAAAGCCTGAACGCTTAGTCCGCTTACTCCGGCTTCTCCTGCCGAAACTCTTGCGGTTGCTTTAGCTTCCATCGCTCCCTTTGCAGCTGCTTGAAGGCGCTGTGAGCGCGTTATCATTTCTTGTTGCTCCTGCATTCGCATTGCTGAAACTTCAGCCAGATATCTTTGTCTCTCTTGTGCTGAAGCTACTTTTTGAGCTTGCGCTTGAGCGTCTGCTTGATATCTCTGTCCTTGAATTGAAGAGACAGTACCAGCTGCTCCAACGATTGAAGATACTATTAATGGGCTACACATAAAATTCGTCGATTACGTCTTTGTTTATTAAAATGAATTGAAAAAAGGGTTCACCTTTGATTGTTAATTGTTGAGTAAAACTTGCTCCAAGCCAGTTAAGCCAGCGTACAGCCGGGCGGTTATAACAGTGAACAACATTCCCTGCCGCTCCGCCTGTAATTTTAAGAAGTTCTCTTATCCAGGTCTTTGAATGTTTTATAAGATCTCTTCTAGCTACCTTTGGAAACTCTTCTGTACCGAGCATCCAAACATAAGGCATTTCGTCGTTTTCTCCTACGCCAAACATGGCAATAGGTTTGTTTGTTTTGTCAACAACAGTCATAGTTGCCATGTCATACTCAAAGGCAGACATTAGAGCTTCTTTTGGTTTCTTTCCAAAAGCCATACACTCAATCACATCTATTTCTCTTAGCTTATCTGCCAAGTAATCAGCGTGGTCTGGGTGTCCGTCAATGACGTCTACTTTATCATATCTTACAATGACTCTATCAAACACGTCGAGATCTTGAGTGAATGAACGATTCAAACTCAGCGGACTGAAAGTTACCGGGTAACGCTGAATCGTTTACTATTTTTATTGTTGTGTCTTTTGCGGCAGACATGATTGGAAATGAAAATGAACCGGACTCTATGGGAAGTGTCCCAACAACCGTGCTGCCAACGATGTTGCTAGAAAATACGTTGTTGTAAGTCTGTCGGGCCTTGGGGGTAACTTGTACTTTAAAGCTTGCAGTGTCATCGAAGAACAAAGTGCCTCCCTTTAAGAAATGCCTTTGGTATCCTGAAGGACTGCTTTGTTTGTTAGCTCTCTGTCTAAACAACTGCTCACTAAATGTATAACTCATGGTGTACTTAACGCCTACCCATACTGGGGTGTTGTTATGGCTGGCGTCTACTGTTACAGTGGTTCCGTTAACAGTACAAGGTATCAAAGCTCCTGCTTTAGTTCCTCCGGCTTCTCTAGTGTAAACTTGAATTACATCGTCACTTTCTGGAGTAAATGAAAGAGTGATTTGTCCGTTTGCAATAGTAGCTTGTTGTCTTAAATCTAAATAGGTGTTAAAGGCTGCACCGTCGTCTATAAGCTTTTCTTCCATCGGTAGCTTTGCTAAGATAGTTTTATTGCTTTTTGTTCCAACAATAAATAGATCGCTTTCAATAAAATCAAAACCTACAATGGTAAACGGAAAAGTAAACTTGGACCAACTTGCTAATACTTTTTTGTTTCCTTCCCAGTAGTACTTATAGACGTACATATCTTTCTGGATAGAAGTATCGGTAGCTGTGTTCTTAGCTACAACACATATAACATTCTCTGCTGTTGATCCTGCCATGTCCATTATGTCTGACGGAACATATTGAGGTACGTGTCCTGTTATTTCAACAGAGTCATAGGTGTCTACATTTGCATTAACTGTAAACTCTCTTACTCCTGAAAAGCTTCCCCTTGTAAACGGAAAGTAAACGTAACTTCCAAGTTCAAGCGGTGTTGTGCTAGTGTCAGTTTCGTAGTTTGTAACTGGTGTTATAGATACTGTTTTTGGAGTAAGTATATCTCCTCCTTTAAGAACAAACTGGCCGCGCTCTCCAAACAAGATAAGGTTCTCTTGAAAACCTACAGCTGACTTTAGTTGTGTAACTTTTGTGCTAGCAACATTTACGTCAATAGGATCGGAGTCCAATAAAGTTCTTACAGTGGTCCTGAAGAAGTTAAAGTATTCTCCTACTTCTGATAAGATGACGCTGCCTTCTGAAAGAAATCCTAGTCGGTTCTTGAAAAAGAATATGTTAGATATCTTTCTGTCTCCGTTATTTGCCGATGAGGAGTTAAAGAAAGAAGGGAATGGGTTTGTATTGTCGTCTCCTGCTTGCTTTGTTGTCCAGGAACACGCTCCCATAGTAAAATTATTAGGCGATGTATTTACGAGTTTAAAGGGAAGAGTATTTTCATCTAGTTGTATAAACTCATCAAAGCCTACATCCTCAACGTATCCTCCGTTACCTATAGCAGATCCGTCGTTAGTTTGAAACTTAACATAATAGTCATCCTCGTTATCCTCTACAGACCCTCTTACTTTTACTCTAAAATTATTTGGAGCAGTCTTTGGTAAGTCAGAGATAGAGTCTACTTCTTTATAAACTACACCGAGGGCTGTTCCTGACTTGCTGTCAGATACTTTTATTTTAAAAGGAGAAGAAGAGCTAGAGGATATAGTAAAGAAGTTGTCGGGGTTTCCATTGCTGTCAATGTTGTTTGGGTCTGAGGCAGCGTTTGGTCCGTCGTCATCTTCTCCATCCTCAAAAAATATTTCTTGGTTAGCGGCTCCAGTGTTTTGAGAAGGTGTGGAAACAGAAAATATAGTAGAACTACTTATTGCTTGTTCTAACTCAGTGTTAAGCTTTTTAGCGATTACTCCAGAGCGAAGGCGTGAGTCTTTTATTTTATTACTTGGTTGCGCTCCTGAAACATAAGTTGCTTTGTATGTAGTTCCAAAGTCATCTGTAACTTCTACAGTGTATTCGGTTGCGTAATCTGCTTGCTTTATAAATACTATTGCTTTGTTATCGTTAAATATAGCTGCACTCTTTGAGTTTGTTCTTCCTACGTTTTTAGTTGTGTTAAGAATAAAGGTGTTGTCGTTGATTGTTAGAGCCTTTAAAACGTCTTTAGGGTTTGTACCTGAAGGAACGTGAAGGTATTCATTAGATGACATACCAGATCCAGAAGAAACCCCAGGGCCGGAGTAGTTAACTTGAGAAAAGTTTAAGATGTCAAATACACGTACAAAGTTGTTATTAATAATAAGAACATACTTCTCACCCTTGTCTCTATTAATGAAATGAACAAAGGCTCCGTCGGCTACTGCTGTGCTTATAAGTTCTGACAGGTATCTTGTATTCGGCCTCTTTTTTAATCCATCAGCTACTGAAGACAACGCATTAAGTTGATCCTCACATTGTCCATCAAATCTTAAAGTGTCTGGTTGCTGACTGACCCCCTGAACAAGGTTTGGAAGTGAAGTATTAATTAAAGCCATTATTTTAAATTAAATCGTAGTTTCTATTTATTCCTATTCTTGTCGCTGTGTCGTAGTTGTCAAAAATAGTTCTGTCAGCGTTAGCGCCGTCAGCTCTCTCCAGGTTTGCTTTAGCTGCAAACTCGTCTCTTATAATGAGAGCTTCAAGTTCTCTAGAACCAACAAGTCTAGATTGTAAAGACCGGGTTGCTCTAAGTGTTATATATCGGCGAGCTTGTTCTGGAAGTTTGTCAAAATCTAACAGTCTTACTACAGTCACTTCAATAGGACTTGTAAACACCTCTGTGTTGTCTTTTCTGTTGTAAAGTGATCTTCCACGCTGCACTAGGTCAACATCATCGGCGCCTTCGTGGTCTACTTGTAAAACGTCTTCGTCTAAAGTTATCTTGCCGTCAGCCGCGCTTCCAGTAAGTGTAATTTTATTTTCTGTGTTGAAATGCCAGCCTTCACTTTGGACCTCTCTTGAAGTTTCTGCAAGAACAGTAACAGCGAGGGCAGCTGACACTGGAAGCTCCTGTGTGTTGCTTATGCTGTTTACAGGCGCTTCGCCTATGTATCCTAGCATTGTGTTTACAGCCTCAAGCTGTGTCGTAAGTGTTGCCATAAATTTTTAAGTCAATGTGAGTTGTTTGTTTGGTGGGTAAAAAGAAAAGGGCAGGAGCCGATATGACTCCCACCCAATTCTCTGTGATGTTTATAAGTGTGTATAGATATTATAAGGTAATTTCTACAGCGCACTCAGGTCTGAGGATTCCATGTCCAAGACCGTACTTTGCCAGGAACAATGTACCTTGGTGGGCAATACTGTACTCTGACTGAGTAGTAAGGTCCAATAAGGAAACAGTTCCAACAGCTGCTGGGTGTCCTCCGATGATTGCAGTTTGTGAAAGATCACCGTTGTATCCTTCTCCATCATTGCCGCCACCGAACACGTCGTTCTTAACAGCAGAACTACCGTCACCAGTAGTTGTACTTGAGAAGTCTGATCTCACGTCTTTGATGTGCTGAGACTTGACAAGCTTAATGCCAGCTACCTGTGGTATCTGACCTGTAGCAACACTACCTACACCACCAGCATCACGATTAAGAGCTAGTGATACTGCTGAGTTATCAGAAGTAATTAGCTTATAGTAAAGCTCTGGTGGTAACACTGCAAAACGCTGTCCGTCGTCTGGCATGTTCTTCTCGTCAAGCACTTGAGCCATCTCGAAGAGCGCACCAATAAGTTCAGGAGCGCTACTAAGAGTGCCATCTCCTCCTGATGCTCCGTCAATACTAGTACCGCCGTCACCTCCGTTGATGTTAGCAGCAGATCTAGCAGCAGCTACCCAAGTCTTCATAACCGCAAGGTCATAACGCTTGGCAAGTGCCTTTCCGATCTCTTTTGAGTAGGTTGCTCGCATTGAATAATGAGCTTTTAGTTCGTCAAATTCAGCAATGAATGTTGAACTAATTAGCATGTCATCAATAAAGATAACCTTCTCGTTGTGCTTAATGTTACTGAGGTAACTATTGCCAGCGTCAAGAATGTCTTGACCAGGCTGGTAGTACTTAGCCTCGGCAATACCGCTTACAGGGAATTGAGCTGACTTTCCAGAAGTTATTGTTCTGGTAGTGTGCAAGTCCTTCATCACGTTTGTTTCGTCGAATGTGGTTAGGATCTCGTTAGAGAATACTTTAAGAAATAAAGCATCAGCATCGCCTGCGCTGCCGGTTGACACGTTATGCGACTGTCCTATCCTTGATGGATTTGTATCTCCATTAGCCATAATTTAATATGTCCTTTCTATTTTATTTATTGTTTGTTGTTTATTAGTTTGGGTTGAACAACTCACTTAATGAATAAAACAAAAAGACCTATGAGTGTTTACTTAGCTTAGTTGTCCCTCGCAAGGGGCTAAACATAAAACAAACTTTCGGTTGCTTTTGTTGTGTGTTCTTCTGTGTGGTTGAAATCTTTAAAATTATCTTCGATGCTCCAAATCATTTACGTACTTTAGGATCTCTCCTATTGTTTCCTTTTCTGGAGCGCTGAACGAATGGGCTTTCAGTTTCGAGAGAAAATGGGGAATCTTGCTCTGAGGCGGCTGTATCGTCTTGCAGCCAGTCGTCAATAAGATCAATGTTGCGATTGCGACTACGACTATATGCCTCCTTTTCATAAGCTTCGACTATTTTAAAAAAGTACTCGCAGATTTTTGGAAAATTGAAAAGAAAACCTACGAGTAACTTGATCATAATTATTCCTTTGGTTTTGCTTTTCCGACGTTAAGAGCAAGCCAGTTTATAAGTTTAAGGGCTACGCCTGTAATTTTGTTATCAGCTTTATTTGGTGTCATTGCCGATATAAGACTAGCAGCAGTGACAACAGCAGTAGCAATTGCTATAAGCTGTTCTTTATTGTCAATAATGTACGTTATCATAATTTTTATTATACCCTTGTTGATACTGCCAAGCGTCTTTCGACTTCTTCACGGTAGGCAGGATCTGTTTCATATCGTCTGTCTTTCATTGCTTCGACTACTTGAGCGTTACTATTAAAAGGCTGGACCGCAGCTCCTGAAGTTTGTCCTTGAGCTATGTTTATTGGTCCGCTACCAGACTCAGATCTGTACCGGGCATACAACCCTTTAACAGCTAACTTCGCAGCTTCAGGTGAAGACTCAGAAACTATTGTATCAAAAGTATCTATCTCATCAGCTGGCAAATATTCTGAGGCCCACTGAATCATAGCGTCATAGTTTTCTTGTCCTCCTATGCTGTTAGTAATATCTGCAACTTCAGACTCCATTGATGCTTCTTGACCGCGAACATAAGCCTCAACAAATTCTCTAGGTATGCCGTTTTCTTCAAGAGCTTTATAGTTTTCTTCAGATAGCTCTCCGTCGTTGTAAAAGGCATCACTAGCGTTTTGAATTGCTTGAGAAACATTAGAGTCCTGCGCTAGGTTTTCTTCAGTTGCTTGCTCTTGTTGTTTTGTTTCTCCAAGTTTCTTTTCTAAATTTTCATAAGCAACAACAAGATCTTCTTGGCTTTTAAATTTGCCTAAGATTAAATCTTGTTCTTGTTGCTGTGGTTCAACATTTTGAGGCTGCTGTTGTGCCTCTTGTCCAGAAGGGTTTTGCTGTGTTTGTTGAGCAGCTTCTTGTTGAGCTAATTGCTCCTCCAGGCTTATGTTCCCCTCTTCGGTTTTTTGTTTCTCGTTTACTATGTATTGTTCCATAATTTTTATCACTTCCCATCTATTCAACTGGTGGTTGTTCTGCTTGCCCTTCTTGAGCTAAAGCTTGATCACTAGCTGCTTTTATTCCTGCTGGGCCAAGCTTTTCACTGAGAGCCAACAGTTGTTGTTGTTGTTGTTCTTCTGCCAACTGCTCCTGGGTTTTGATTAACCCGGCAGTCTTAATGCCTAAAGCAGTAGCGCGTCTCTTTATGTATTCAGAGACATTAACAAAGTTTGCTACAGCTTGCGGTCCAAGAACTTGACTTGAACCAACAAGAAATGAATCAAGACTGTTAAGATCTCCCTGTCTGCCTAGGCTGTCCAGACCTGTAACAATAACAGGACTTACAAGATCTTTAGGCAACTTAGGCATCTTCTTGTTTTTCTGCATGACGTCCATCAATCTAGAAAGCAACGGCGTCTGCAAGTCATTACTAAGTAAACTAAATATTCCACCTAAAGCAGCGTTAAGCTCCTGAGAGATCAATCGTATCTCTTCAGCAGTCACGCGCTCTGCGTTTCTTATAGCGCTGCTAGTGAGCAAGAAGTTTTGAGCTAGTCTATCTTTAATTTGATTTATAGTTTCAGCGGCTACTCTAAAGTCGTTAAATTTATTAAGTTGTAAAACACTGACGTCTGCTGCGTTACCTTGCACTATAGCTCCATTAGGTGCGTTCATGTCTTTTGGTTTTGTTGTTCCGTTTGGATTTACAAGGAAAAGAATCTTACTAGCAGCTGCACTACCTTCAACAATAGCTTTAGTCAAAGCCTCCAGGGACTGAAGGTCGCCTAGGTATTCTTCAACATAACTACGTCCGAAGTTCTCTCCGTCAACACGACTAAATCTTAAAGGTATGTACGGATTTTTATCAAGAGGAAAAGTAGTCCCGGTCTGAGGTAAAATCACACCGTTGATGTCTTGCTTCAACATCCACTTATCGCCGTGTTTACATACAGCAGTGTAAAGATTTACAGTACCTCCACTACCTACTCCAGAATCTTGTGGCTTCTGTATGGCTCCTTTAATGTCCTCATCGAGCGCTTCATAGCTTAAAGTTTCTTTTGTTGCTATTGTTAAAACATTATCCATAGGATCACGCTCAATAACAAACCTATCCAACCTAAAGGCTCGCATGCCTCCGTCTTGGTCAAGATAAAGCAAACTGTTACCAGTAACGATCAGCTGCTTTAAACTTTCATGTATAACTGTACGATAGCGCTCTCTTGCAATCTCATCTGTTACTGCGTCTTCTACTTTACGCAAAGCGGAATCTATTTCACTTATAACTTCTTCCGGCGCTCCTTCTTGTTGTAATTTGTTTGTATCAACCTGGAGCCTAAAGAATGATATGTTAGGAGGCAACAAGGCCAGTAGGAGCTTTGAAGCTAAATTGTTAACGCCTCTTGCTCCTACACCTTGAAAAGGAGTTTCAAGTCTTGAGTGCTGCCCAAAACCTTCGTCAGGGAGGATATAAGGAATTGTCAGCTTTGAACACTGCCTGGCCCTATCAAGGTAACTATTTCTGCGCCCTTCGAGAACTGTATAAATATGTTCGGCGGTTTGATTTTCGTAATTCATATAAAAAATTTTTAGTCAGGTTGTACGAGGGCTTCGGGTTCGGGAGGATATGCCCAGTCGCTTGGAAGGGATTCGACAACCTCGTCTTCATCAGTAAGTATGTCTTTATCAACGGCAACAACTGTTGAAGAGATTACTTCACCTTCATCGTCTGTTTCTGTTTCCGTTGTTGTTGGTAATACTATCGCTGCTCTAGGGTTCTCTTCTTTGCTTTCAACAACAACAGAAAACCAGTACCTACTTCCAGTTCCGTTAAGCGACCAACTAAGTCCTCTCATGCCCCCTGCCTGTTCACTGCGAATATGTGCTTGGTCTTCGTTGTCGTATATAATGTAAAATGGATCGGTCATAATGATACTTTAGAAAATGTTATGGAAGTCATTTATGTGTTTTTCAATGGAAGTCCTATTGGCTGACTGGTCAGAATCAAAGAAAATCCATTCGGAGAACTTGGTATTTTCAATGTTTAGACTGTAGTTGGTTATTCCTGCAAAGTGACCCATGTCAACGGCTCCCCAGAATCTTGTACTTGCATTTCTGTGATAAACAAGTTTCCGTCCTTGGTACGCTGTATGTACGTCATCCCTAGTTGAAGGTGATTGTTGCACTCCATTAATTTCTAGTACAGGAGAACCATATCCACTAACCAGACCAGTAGCTGTAGATGAGTCTTCTGCTACAAATGCGTACCTATATCCAACTGTCGGGTCTACAGGATAGCCCAACGCTGCATCGCTCGTTTCTGCTACAAAGAAAGAATCTAACTTGAGTATATCTTGAAGCCCTTGTACTCTTAAATTCCTCTGAGGATTACTTACTGGATACTCCCAAGCAGGACTACTTCCAGATCTTACAAGCAACCCTGCATTATATAATAACGGCTGATGTGCTTGAGTATCTTGAGTAGCATCTTCCCCTCCTGTCTGGTTGTATAGCACGACAATTCCTGCGTTTCCGTCTCTTGCTGTGCCTGTGGTCTTTTGGTACTTCTTGAGAGAGTCGGTGTTTACTTGATAACCAAACACATAAAAATTATCGCCAGTTGAGCTTGAAGAGCCTGAGTACAATTGAAACGTATCTGATCCTCCTGCTGGAAATGTATAAGCAAAGCTAACACGATACCAACCATCGGAGCCTACTGCTTCTATAGAAACATCAGATGGTGAGCCTACCGCAGTAGAAATAGTGCCATTAGTTAAGTTTGCTTCTACTCGTATCGATGTTGTTCCTTGATCAATGACTCCCAGTTGAACGCTGTCTGTTGTTCCTTTTTTTAGAAAGACAGAAATAAAATACTTACCTGCTGTTGTTGTTATGTTGTCTTGAATTTTAGAACCAATCCCATCAGCGTGGGATGTAAATATATGACTGCCTGTTCCCCCAAACGGGTCAGTTATGTTGCTTTCAACAATCTGTGCTGCTCCACCAAACAAATGAGGATTCCAAGCGTTATTGTTAAAATCTTCAGAGTAAGGTATCAAATTCTCACCGCCAACGAAGCTGTCCAAGTCGGATTCTACAAATGTTAGTCCATCGTTACTCACCACTGGGGTGCTGATGTATTCGGAAGGGATTGGATCGAATTCTTTGATGCTTACGTTGTCTATTGATCCTACAA
>MDTD01079701.1_pt1 | contig 21299 bp, 18 predicted proteins | sample 811221 | NCBI WGS metagenome assembly MDTD01 (sample SAMN05326646, study PRJNA326480) | marine metagenome | isolation source: seawater | place: Pacific Ocean: South West | collected 2011
AACAAATAGGCGCACAGGTTCAGAAACTCTCAGCCATTGATGAAGAATTTACAAGATCTTTAGCTATATTTGACGATACAGTGGAGAAAATAGAATCTACATCAGCATCGATAAAAGATACCAGCGATGAAATTTCATCAAGCCTGAACTCAACAAATAATACCATTACTACTCAAGTAAAATCTGTGAGATCTGCAAAAGACGAGCTTGAATTATCTCTGGGTAATTTAAATAAGATCATGAATGAGCAAAACCTCAGGTTAGAGGACTCAGTTGGCGAACTTAGTCGTCTCACTGAAGGGATGGATATAAAAATTCTAAATACAGATCAGCTCTTAATTAATTTCAAAAATGAAATGGAGCCAAAACTCGCTCATATCTATGAGGGATTAAGTAATGACATTAAATCTTTGGAAATAATATCTAATGCTTATGAGTCAAAAATATCTGATATAAGCAAGGCCACTGTTAAAATTATCGACGAAAAATTATCAGAAGAAGTCTCAATCAATAAACGTCTGTCTAATCATTTAAAATCAATATCTGAGGAGCTGAGAGGAACACTTTCGAATCAAATTCTTAGCATTGAGGAGATATTTAAAGATATAAATTCCGAGACAAAAATAGCAATTGAAGGTCAGAAATTTGAAATTGAAAAATCTTTTGATCAGAAAATATTAGAGTTCAATGCGAAAACAAAGATGATGATGGAGGCAATTAAAGAGATCACGAATGATACAACCGATAAACTAAACAATACTATAAAAGAAATTCTTAAAACTATTAAGGTAAACTTTGATGATACATCGAAGACAGCAGATCGTGAACTTTCAAATATTCAAGACCAGATGCATGAGCAATTAATCAGCCTAAGCTCGAGCCTCATCGAGAAATCTGAAGAGCTGAGCCAGAACACTATAAATAATATTGAGGATATTCAGAGTAACATATCTTCATCCATCGATAGCTTTAGGCTGGAAGCGAGAAATACTGCAAGTGATATTGCGAATGAGATAACCGCCACGACATCACAAGTCTCTACTGATATGGTCAATGTTCAAAAAGAAACCTTCGATAAAATAGATAATGAAATCAAGCAAATTTCAAGTTCTTATGATGAGAGTTTGCAAAGCCTTATCGGAGTTACCGAAAAATTGATAAAAAATCTAGATGATACAAGAAGCTCTATTAAAAGGGATATTTTCGAACTCCCCGACGAAACGAATCATCACTTAAGTAAGATGAGGAATGTTATTGAAGAGCAAATTGCAGCAATAGGCCAGTTAAATTCATTAATCTCTGAATACGACGTTAATCGAGATATAGAATTGCCTCCATCTAAGATAGAGCAATCTGTAGCGAAAAAGAAACCGAATTCGAAACAATTAAGTCCAAATAGAACAAAACCATCAAAAGATTGGATCTTACCAGAAATCCTATCACCAAAAGCTAGGATGAATGAGAAAAAAACTAGCGCAGATAATCAAAGACTCGAAATCCTGGAAAATGAAATTCTTGATGTTTTAAAGTTTGACTATGAAAAACTATCGACGTTACTTCCTAATAGACAGCCCAACGAACTCTGGGAGGCTTATTACAATGGAGCCAGCGATGTCATTGGGGAGATAGACTATTCGAGAACAGGACGAAAATTATTCAATCAAGTTAAGTCAAAATATTCTGAAAATAAAAATTTCAGAAGTCTAATTAATAAATATCTGAAATCTTTCGAAGAAATTGTCTCAAACCATCAAAAAATAAATAATGAAGATGAAATTGGCCAATTTCTTGACTCAGAGTCAGGCGTATTATACATCTTGGTATCACATTCTATCGGGAAACTTGATTGAATAAATATAAAATACTGTATATTTAACTAATTGTATTTCTTATGAGTAGTCTCAAAATATCCTTCAAGTCAGAGAGTTATTCATTAAAAGATAGTTTTACGATATCCAGAGGCGCAAAAAAATCAGCTGAAGTAATAACGGTTCGAATTTCTGATCATAATCATTCCGGTATTGGCGAGTGTGCGCCAAACTTGCGGTATGGACAGACTATCAGTGGAGAGTTGAATAAATTGCAGGCCATGACGCAAGCATTAGAGAATTCCAGCAATGGTTTTGAGAGAGTATTTATAAATAAATTCTTCAGCCCAAGCCCCGCCCGATCGGCGATTGATATCGCTCTGTGGGATCTTGAATTAAAAAAAATGAGAGAATCTATATGGTCGTTAAATAAAATCAAAAAGCCAGATGTATTACCTACTATGATAACTTTGGATGCATCAAGTATTGAGAACAATCTAAAAACTGCCCGTATATATATTGATTGCAAGATATTTAAAATAAAGTTTAAGGGGGATAGCACAGATATAGACAGACTTGTGAAAATTAGAGAGCAATTTCCAAAAAAAAGACTTCTGATAGACGCAAATGAGTCAATATCGCCGTCCAAAATAAGTGAATACATTAATTACTGCGAGAGATTTAATGTTGAAGTTTTAGAGCAGCCCATGAGGCCAGAATTTGATAACTTACTCAGTGCAATAAAAACAAAAACTATATTATGTGCAGATGAGTCTTGCTCTAGTCTAAAAGACATAGAAGCAATTGAGAAGTACTATGATGCGGTTAACATAAAGCTTGATAAAGCTGGTGGCTTGACAGAAGCTCTAATTATGCAGGAAAGTGCAATTAGTAAAGGAATGAAAACAATGAGTGGCTGTATGCTCTGCACATCTATTGGGATAGCTGCGTCACAAATTATTGCTGCTAAGGCAGATTACATTGATCATGATGCCCCTCTTTTCCTAGAGCAAGATCGAAGAAATAAAATTGATTATTCAAAGGGTAATATGAATATTGCAAACTCAGTTTTGTGGGGATAAATGAATAATATTTTGAAAAATTTAATTTATGACCGAAATGCATTACCAACAAGAGAAACCATAATCAATTCATCTCTTATCAGCAGAAATTATAACTTTGAAAGTTATTTCCTTCAAACATCAAAAAGGAAATACTTTCTTAAAATAAACAAAAAAAAAGATGACCAGTGCTTAGTAATCAATAGAATGTACAATGATACGCAATTCAGTTCCTTAACCAAGAGAGAAATTTATTATTACGATCAAAAGATAATATTGATGGAATACTTCGAAGCTGAAAAACTGGAAAAGCAAATTTCTAACCAGCATATTTTTGGCGAAGAAATCGCTAAATTTCATACAAAAAGAAAATCTCAATTTGGATTTCAATATGACACTTATATTGGCTCATTATTACAGGAGAATAAAATGAGTAAGTCATGGAAAGAATTTTTTCTTCACCAGCGCTTTGATTATCTATTCTGCAAAATCAAAAAGGATATGTCAATTTATCCTGAGCTAATTGATAAAATATTAGCCGTGAGGGGTTATATTGAAAGAAATTTAGATGATCCATCGGAGTCAACACTTATTCATGGTGATATCTGGTCTGGAAATACACTTATAAAAACAGATGGCTTAATAAAGATTATTGATCCCGCATTATTCTATGCAGATAATGAGTACGAGCTAGCTTATATTTATCTCAATGGCACATTTGGCCGTGGTTTTTATGATAGCTACAACCATACTCACCAAATATGTGATGATTTCTGGCAGTTCAAATTATATATTTATCAAATCATTCCCTTAATGCAATATGCACTGCTTGATGGGCCAATTTACATTAAAGAAATTGAAAAAATATGTAATTTCCTAATCAAACGAGAGAATTTAAAATATTAATTTTTCTTCAAATATACCCCAAGTGAACTATAATAAACAAATTGAAAAATTTAGGAGGTATCTATTTTAAATGAAAAATCCAATAATCAAATCATTGGTGATCATTCTTTTTGCTGTGTGCTCATTTAGTAATACGAGCAGCCCTGCTGAAAAAAATATACAAAAATGCACTGAATTCAGCAGTATTGGTCTGCACGCGCCCGCTATAGAACAATGCCAAAAAGCAATAAGTGACGGAGTAGATAGCGAGAAAGAATTTGAATTGTTGTACTATCTTGCAAACTCTTACTCGTCAATTAACAAAAACGTTATGGCTGGAGAGATTATGAACACTCTTCTAAAGGGTAAGCCCTCAATCACAGCTGAGGACTATTATTTGGCGGGATTGATTGAAAATAAGTTAAATAATTACGATAGTGCTATTGGTTTTTTTGAGGAGGCAATTCGTGCTGGTGATAATTCAATTAATATAAAAAGGCAACTTGCAAGTGCATTATTCAAATCTGGTGATACAAGGAAAGCAAATCTGATACTAACAGGTATCTTTTTTGAAGATAGCTCAGATACACAAAGTATGACACAGCTTAGTGAAAACTTAATTGCGGAGGGAAATTTTCCAAAAGCCAAAACAATAACTGAGAGGATTATAAGAATTAACCCGAGCTATTCTTATGCATATTATTTGAAATATATCATATCAATAAAAGAAGGTGACTCACAAGATGCACTAAGAAATATCAATAAGGCCATAATGCGTGATCGAAAAAACTCAAGATATCTTGCCGAGAAAGTAAAAATTCTATCAGATAATAAAAAATATGATCTTGCAAAATATAATCTAGCAAAAATTGAAGAACTTAATCCTAACGCAAAAGTTGTGCCAATCTTGCTCGAAAATATTCTCGATTTACAAGCAGCTGATCTTCATTCTGATGCCAGAAAAATGGTTAAATTAAAAAATTATAAAGACGCACTAACCAACTATAATAAAGCAATAAAATTAAATCCGTCAGATGCAACATTATATTTTGAAAGGGGTCAACTGTTATCAATACTTGAGAGTTATGATCAAGCTGAAAATGACCTCGTGACTGCATCCTCATTAAACCAAAATCTTGCCGATAGTGGCATAAATCTGATGCTAGGAAAAATATACTACAAACTTGGCAAGAGTAATAAATCTATATTTCATATGGATAAAGAACTTGCAATAAATGCTAATAATCATGAAGCATTGCTATGGCAAATTCGGTCTCACTCAGAAGCTGGGCAATATAATTTTGCGGAAGATTACGCTAAAAAATTAATAGAAATTGATCCTGAATCTCCCGATGGATATTCCATACTTGGTGATATAAATTTAATGAAGGGCGATATTCAAAAAAGTAACGAACTACATGATAAAGTAATTGAGCTTGATCCAAACTATAACATTGCCACAAGATCGAAATTAGAATAATTTGTTTTATTTTTTTCTTCAAAATTTGCGTAAATGTATATATAACTAATCATTGTTATTATTACGCTTGTAAGTACATGTCGTAGAAAAAGAAAGTAATATGGGAGATAAAATGTCAAATACACCTTGGAAATCAGATCAATGGCTAACAAGCCAATGGAATTTCGCGCCAGAAGTTACAAAGGAAATTAATTTTCCAGAAAAAATACAAATACATGACGTCACACTAAGAGATGGAGAACAGCAAACTGGTGTCGCATTTAACTATGATGATAAAATTAAGATAGCGGAAGCTTTAGCAGAGGCTGGTATACATAGAATTGAAGCTGGTATGCCTGTTGTTTCCCATCAAGATGCAAAAGTTGTATCAGATTTAGCAAAAAGAAACCTTGGGCCTGAGATATTTTCATTCGCTAGATGCATGGTTGATGATGTTCAACGTGCAGTGGATGCCGGTGTATCTGGAGTGGTTATGGAAGTACCTTCAAGTCAACACTTGATCGAGTTAGGCTATAGATGGGAATTGGAACGTGCAATTGATTTATCAATAGAGTCTACGAAATATGCTCACGATAATGGTCTTAAAGTCGTTTTTTTTCCCATAGATTTCTCCAGATCAGACCTCAAATGGGTAATTGACTTGATTGAAAAAGTGGGAAATGAAGGTCACATGGATGCTCTTGCTCTTGTTGACACAATGGGCGCTACATCCATTCACGCCATGCCATATTTTGTAAGTGCAGTAAAAGAAAGGATTAATGTGCCTCTTGAAGCCCATTTCCATCAAGATTTTGGTTTAGGTATTGCAAATACCCTAATGGCTGTTTCAATGGGTGTTGAGGTTATCCATTCTACTGTCCTTGGCCTTGGTGAAAGGGCAGGTAATGTTCCCACAGAGGAGACAGTTATGGCTCTAAAAACATTATACAATAAAGATATTGGTATAAAAACTGAAAACTTAAAAGGGATTGCAGACTTGGTTCGGGATTTATCTGGTGTAAATGTACCATCGAATAGACCAATTGTCGGTGACGACTTATTTAATGTTGAGTCTGGTATAATAGCAAATTGGTTAATTAACTGTGGGTACGAAAACCAGACTGAATTATTTCCATTTAGGCCAAGTATGGTTGGACAAAAGGAGCCTGAGATCGTGATTGGTAAAGGCTCAGGTATTGACTCTGTCAAAGACAGGCTTGATAGATTCCAAATTAAAGCTGATGATAAGCAGGCAATGGATATCCTAATGGCAATAAAAGATTGGGGACTTAAAAATAAGAGACTCATGAACGATGATGAGTTTAGAAAAATTGCTGAAGACACACTATCTTAATTGAGGTACTTACATGAAGATTGATCATTACGCTCGTGGAGGATTTAATGTCAGCTATGAGGAGAGAGTCTCTCCATCAGAGCTAAGATCACAACGTATAAAAAAAGCAAAATCTGAATTAAAAAAAGCAGGTCTTGATGCAATACTCGTCTGGAAAGATGAAAACCAACGCTATCTAACTGATCTTAGGCCCCAAATCATACATGGAAAATCCACTTGCTTAAACGGCGCACTCTTAATTGAAAACGAAGACCCTATTCTTTTTTGCTCTGGCGGCGAAAGAGATAGAGTTGATAGGACAATGCCTTGGATTAAAGAAGTTCATACAATCCCAATAATTGAGGAAAAAGCGCTTGTTAATGGTCTTGTTAGAGACATACTCGGTCCAGTTCTAAAAAAATATAAACTAGAAAAAGCAAAAATTGGATTGGATGAGTCAAATATCATTTTTTATAAGGCTCTTGAAGAGCATTTTCCAAATTTATCAATAGAAGACGGTGACACCCCAATGCAAAAAGCAAGGATGTTAAAATTACCGGGCGAAATTGTAATGCTTGAAGAAGCAACCGCAATTGCCGACGCCGTATGCGCCACGGCAATTAATTCTGTACAAGAAGGTGTTCGCGAGTGTGATGTTGCAGCTAATGCCATGCATACGTTATATACGCTCGGGGGCGAATACTCACATGTTACAACACCTTTTGTTGCGTCAGGCGAACATATGGCACCACCAAATAGGATCTGTTCAGACAAGATTATTAGAGACGGAGATTTGGTATTTATTGATATTGGGGCAGCATGGAACGGCTATTTTGGTGATATGGCAAGAACAGTTTATTGTGGTACACAAGCCTCATTTCCGTCAAAAGAACAAATTAATGTATACAGTGCAGTCTACTATGGTCTTCAAGCAGGTATCAATGAAATGAGGCCTGGTAAAACAAATAAGGACTCCGCAAACGCCCTTATAAACGAGGCATCAAAGTTTGGACTTGGGGGGCGTTTTTTATCATTATTTATTGGGCATGGTGTTGGTATCGGAGCTAATGAGCCACCTTATATTGGGGAAACTCTTCCCGGTGCTCCGGAATATGAATTTCAACCCGGAATGGTTTTTGCGGTTGAACCATTGATCTGGATTGATGGTGTTAGAGGTGGTGGTGGAGTTCGTCTAGAAGAAATGGTGCTTGTAACAGAGGATGGGCCACACATAATGTCGAGAACACCATTTGATGAGAGACTAATAACTGACAAATAAAAAAGGGGTTTGTATAATGGCAAAAACAAAAATTTTTATAACTCAACCAATAGCACAAAGTGCGATCGACAGATTAGAGCAACGAGGTGATGTTGAAATAAAAGTACACCCAGATGCTTCAAAGATCATTCCATATGAAACACTCATGGAAGAGGTAATGCATTGCGATATTCTATATTGCCTATTGCATGACGTCGTAGATAAAAAAATAATGCAAGCCAATCCAAATCTAAAAGCAGTTGCATCACAATCAATTACACCTGATAGAATTGATGTAGAGGGAGCAACAGAAATAGGTATGCCAGTTACAGTGATACCCGCCGTTGTGACGGATGCAACAGCAGACATAGCCTTTGGACTCCTATTGTGTGTAGCAAGGAGAATCCTTGAAGCAGATAGGTTTGTCAGAGCCGGTGGATACCCCGGCGCCCAATCAGCATTATTTCTTGGCGGGGATGTCTCAGGAAAAACGCTAGGACTTGTTGGGGGAAGAGGAAGAATTGGAAAGGCCACTGGGTTGCGCGGTAAAGGCTTTGGTATGAAAGTAATTTACTGGGGACCAAATAAAATGACACCAGAGGATGAAGCTGAGTTTGGCTTTGAATATGTTGAATATGAAGAATTATTTAAGCAGTCAGATTTTGTATCAGTTCATGCGGCTGAAAGACCAGACACCATTCATCTAATATCTGATAAGGAATTTAAATTAATGAAGAAATCTGCGTATATCATAAACACAGCAAGAGGGCCAATAATTGATGAGAAGGCAATGGTAAGAGCACTTCAAAATGGTGAAATTGCCGGTGCTGGACTAGATGTTTATGAGAACGAGCCACAGATCGAAAAAGAATTATTTTCGATGGATAATGTCGTTTTAGCCCCTCATCTTGGTTCTGCTGGTAAAGACGTGCGCGAAGGTATGGCTCACAGAGTTGTCGATAATATAGAAGCACTGATTGATGGTACAACTCCACCAAATTGCGTTAATCCCGAAACTTTAAAATAATAGGTATTATAATGAAAAATGGTCCACTTGTAGTTGTAACAGATAGCCCTTTTCCTTCTCTGGATCCTGCAAAAAAGGCGCTCGAAGACGCAAATGCTGAGGTTGTTCAGGCTCCCAGCAGTTCTGAAGAAGATATTATTAAAGCAGCTGAGAATGCCGATGCAATCCTCGTTACATATGCTAAGCTTAATGAAAACATTCTAAGAAGCCTCAAAAACTGTAAGGCGATCGGTCGCTTTGGAATTGGTGTTGATAATATAGATCTAAAAGTTGCTGGTGAATTAGGAATATCTGTTAATTATGTTCCGGACTATTGCCTTGACGAAGTATCAGACCAAGCGATGGCTATGATTATATCAATGGCACGAAAAATACCGCAATCAAATAAACTTGTTCAATCCGGCAGATGGGAGATGCCAGCCGTGGTTCCAATGTACAGGTTAAGAGGTAAAACTGTAGGTCTTATTGGGTTTGGAAATATACCAAGACTAATGACGCCCAAAGCTCAGGCATTTGGCTTCGATGTGATTGCATCTGACCCATATGCACCAAAAGAACTATTCGAAAAGCATGGAGTTGAAAGCGTCAGTATGGATGAATTATATGCTAGATCCGACTTCATATCAGTACATGCGCCATTACTCCCAGAGACTAAGGGTTTGGTTAACAAGGAAGCTTTCAAAAAAATGAAAGATACAGCAATTATCGTTAACACAGCGCGAGGTCCACTAATCAATGAGCAAGACTTGATAGAAGCTCTCGATAACAATGAGATTGGTGGAGCTGGTTTGGACGTTGTTGAGAACGAGCCTTTGCCCAAAGACTCACCGCTCATTGGAAGGGATAATGTGATACTTGCGCCACATACGGCTTTTTACTCAGTAGAAGCGCTTGAAGAACTGCAGACAAAAGCCGCTTCAGATGTTGCAAGAGTACTAAATGGCGAAGAGCCTGTATATCCAATTAAGGCGTAGAGGAGTCGTTACTGATTACCCTTCCCTTTGACAACACGAGGGGCTCCAAATCTGTGTAGGAGTAGTCAGTTACATTACCAACAAATATCTCATGGTCTCCACCTGGAAATATTGAATGTATAACGCACTCAAAATTTGCAATACATCCTTTAATCTTTGGAAGTTTTTTTGCACTCATATCCCATTTAACGTTAATAAATTTATTTTCTGATGGTGTTGAAAATATCTTTAATAACTCTTCTTGTTGACTTGAGAGTATATTCACTTCGAACAATCTTCTGTATTTAAAAGCGTCAATACTCGGAGCCTTTTTTGAGAGACCCCACATAATCAATGGTGGCTCAAGTGACAAAGAGGTAAATGAATTAATTGTCACACCGACAGGGTTAAATTTCTCATCTGAAGTTGTAATAATTGCAACCCCAGTCGCAAAACAACCGAGAGCCTTTCTTAATTCGTTTGAAGTTTGCATGATATTAATTTTAGTATATTTTGTTGATGTTTAATTGCTCCGACAATATATCGAGAACATTTTTTAAATTATCATGTATTGGGATTCCATTTTTTGCTCTATCAATATAAATTTGATGCGACCTTTCACCAGGCAATCTTATTTCATCAAAGCCTGGCATCAATTTTGATCCCTTCATTTCCTTCCATATTTGATCTATATTCTCTTTAAATTTCTCAACTTCTGTAAAAGCAGCTATATCGACTGCAATTATGAAATGCCCAGTATTTGTGAAACTAGATGCATCAGCATTAAAATCAACTACCGCTTTCCCGAATGATGCACCATTTAAAGTTCCAGCAAGTATGCCAAACATAAGAGCGAGACCATAACCTTTTGCCTCACCTATGGGAAGTAAATAACCTTCCTTTGATTTTTTTGGGTCAGTAAGGGGTTTACCCTCTCCATCTATCATCCAACCGATAGGCATTTGCTCATTTCTTTGGAGTTTTTCTTTCACCTTTCCGTAAGCAGCAACTGTGGTTGCCATATCCAGCACAATTGGCGGCTCGTCCTTACTCGGTACTGTAATCGCTATAGGATTTGTTGATAGTAGTAGATCTGTTCCGCCCCATGGAGGCACGTGATTTCCACTACCTACCGCGACATAAATGCCTATCATATTATGTTCTAGGGGTATCCTTGCGTATAATGATGCAGGCCCAGCATGATTTGATGAGTTTGCCCCAACCCAGGCCACACCATGATCTTTGGCTTTTTTAACCGCTAGATTAGCAGCTTTCTCCATCACGAGGTGACCCATAGCGTTATCACCGTTCAATACAGCCATTGCGTTCTTTTCACATTCAACTTGTATATTTGGTGTTTTATTTATTCCACCCGCAAGGAGTCTCTTTGTGTATTGAGGCAATCTAAAAACTCCATGCGCATCACTTCCTATAAGATCTGCTTGAGTCATAAGCTTTGCAACAATATTCGCATTATCTTGGGGTAATCCAATTGTGATGAGAGCATTATTTATAAAATTGAATAATTGGTCTTCACTAATACGCTTTAAATTTTCTTTCATAAATAGACCTTCAAAAAATGATAATAAAGTAATATTTCGTTCGATAGCATTTTATTATTAAGCAATATAATGATATTCTAATTTTGAATTATAGGGAATAAAATAAATGGTCACATATTGGATAGCAAGAGCAAAAATAATTAATAATGAGTCATATCAAAAATATGCAAGTAAGGCTGGAAATATAGTTGAGAGTTATGGTGGTCGTTTTTTAACGAGAGGTGGTGATTATAGCATAATGGAGGGCACCGATCATTTCACACGGTTTGTGATCGCTGAATTTCCGGATAAACAAAGTGCTATAAGTTGTTTTGAGTCAGAAGAGTATAAAAATGCAGCATCGAATAGGCGAAATGGCTCAGGAGATGTTGATATTGTTTTTGTTGAAAGTAATTAATTGTAAAATAGGAGGAAATAAATGACAGCTACAATAATAAAATACGAGGATAGGCCAAACTTTGACCGTGGGGATGGTGTATCTACAGCTCTACTCTATGGCAAGGAAAATGCAGAGGGTACAATATTCACGTCTGGATTTACAACTTTTCCAACGGGGAGGGCGGCACCTATGCATAGCCATAATTGTTGTGAACAAGTATTGATAATATCAGGCCATGCCGAAGTTGAATGTGGAGGAATTAAAACCGAATTAGCCGCAATGGATAACTCTTTTATACCAGCAAATGTACCGCATAGATTTAATAATATTGGAGATGTACCCCTTACAATATTTTGGATATATGGTGAAACAAATGTTACACGTACTTTTACGGAGACTGGTGAAACCGTTCAACATCTCTCATCGGGGGATAAAGTAACAAAATGATAATCCCCACGCCATCTGTTTCTGTCATTGGTATCGGTCAAATGGGACTAGGTATTGCAAAAAATATTCAAAATTTAGGTTATCTAAATTCTATTTTTGAGATCAATATCAATCTTCTTGATGAATTTAACAATATCGAAAATCTTATTATTAATGATGCGGAAATAGGTCTAAAATCATCTAATGTGCTTATTTTTGTGGTTCCGAGCACAAAACAAATTAGAGACTTTCTCTTCAGCTCCAATTGGATTGATAATATCGAAAAGAACACAATTATTGTTGATCTCACGACATCAAACCCTGATGAAACCAAAAAATTATCAAAAGAATTAAATGAGCGGAATATTCGCTATATTGATTGTGGTATGACAGGTGGCGCGCAAGGTGCGGAAAAAGGGACCCTTACATTAATGATGGGTGGTGATAAAAGTATAATTGAGGAAGTGACACCAGTGCTGGAAGCTTTTACGAATAGACTAGTTCATGTGGGTATCATTGGATCAGGTCATGCGCTAAAGCTTATACACAACATGGTGACACACACGATATTTCTTGCAACTGTTGAGGGGGTAATTGGTGCAAAAAAACTTGGTATTGATCCTAGGATAGTCATTGATGTGTTTAATTCAGGAAATGCTCGGAGCTTCATATCTGAATCACGTTTCCCAAATCATATATTATCAGAAAAATGGGATGCTAGATCACGCGTTTCTAACCTTCATAAAGATCTAAGTATGGTCACCAACCTGCTAAATAATAATCAAATTGGCTGCCCCTTTGGCGAACTTACTACAGCTATTTTACAGAATGCTGTATCTAATGGTATGGCAGACATAGACTTTTCCTTGCTTTATAGTGAATATGAAAAACTAACCAAGGATTAGCATAGGTGAACGATATTGGCAAAGCATAGTATATATTGGGCCGGATATCATCCTGAAAAATCAGTCCAAGCGCAGAGTATTCACTTTCTTAGAAAAGAGCTTAGAGCACTTTATGGTACTGATATTGATTTCAAATTTGTCTCAGATGTAGGAGATTTAGGCTACAATGCAATTGACTTGCTTAACCTTGTTGAAGAAGGTCAAATAGATTGTTGCTATTTCTTTTCAAGCTATCTAACTGAAAAAGTAAATGAGCTAAATATATTTGAGATTCCATTCCAAATATCTAGCAGAGAAAAAATCTATGACTTACTTGATGGAGAAATAGGAGAATATTTATCAAATCAAGTTGAACTTAAGACAGGCTATAAAGTGATTGGATGGTGGGATAATGGGATACGCCACCTGTCATCTAGTAAAAAACTCATTAAGTCCATCGATGATTGTAATAATCTAACAATACGAATTGCAAAAAATAGTATGCATAAAATGGCTTTCGAGTCACTTGGTTTTAAAACTAAATTTGTAGATGTAAAGAACTTAAAAAATGCGATCATACAAGACGAAATAGATACACAAGAGAATCCACTGACAAATATTATTAATTACGGTATTGAAGATTATCATAGATACATTACTTTATCGTCTCATCTCTATGGAACTTCAATTTTACTATGTAATAAAAAGAAATATGAGAGCTGGGATAAATTATTTCAAAATAACCTCAATACGCTCATTAGGAGGGCAACAATATATCAGAGACAGCTTGCGACTGACGAGGATAAAAAATGCATGAAATACCTAAGAACTAAAGGAACAAAGATCATCAAATTAAATGAAACGCTTCGTCGCGAAATGAAATTGAAATGTCTTGAGGCAGGCGGTGATTTAATCGAAAAGTTTCCAAATCATATTCGAAAAATATTATAACAAATTATAGTTTAAAATATATCGTCCATTCTTTCAGGTAGGATAATTTCTTTTTCTTCTTTTGCGGATAAATCCATAGCCATAGTCATCAGAAGGTTTCTGTGACCGTCTTGCGCTGTTGCATGCGGAGTATCTTGCCCAGTGCATAGTCGAGTATACCAAGTATTAGTTTCTTCGCGCATGGGACCCCAGAATTGTCCACCTTGAATATCACCAGCTGGATAACTTGTTAAAAAATCAACATGCCTACCCTGAGGTGGTGAATATTCTCTTGATGTGTATCCTGCACCCTGAGCAATATTTGATGCCAAAACCAGATCTCTGTGAGTGTCCTCAATGTCAATAACACCTTCGGTTCCTACAATACCAATCTCTAGACCATAAACTGATCCTGGCCAAACTTCTGGTAAGGCCCAAGAAATATTCATACTCCAAATAGTACCATCATCCATTGTAAAAATTCCAAATGTGGAGTCTTTTGTACCCCACTGGTTGAGCACACCATCGACTGATTTTGCATAAACGCTCACAGGGTTTTTTCCTTCCATTAACCACATTGACATGTCTAGACTGTGAGTGCCTGAAACAACCATTGGTGTTAGGTTTTGCCTTTCATTTGTTTTATTTATTGTTGCAATTGGGACCATTTTGTTCATAAACGCCCTTGTAACAACCGAATGCACATGACCAATTTGACCAGTTGTAAGCCTCTCTTTAACAGCAAGAAATCTTCTTCTAAATCTGTTTGTATAACCCATAACTGTGTCGATATTATTACTCTCGATTGCATCAATAATTTTTCTGGAGTCTCCGGGGTTTGTCGCAAGTGGTTTTTCAATAAATAATGAGTGACCCATCTCAACAGCTTTCAGAGTTGGCTCTAAATGCGCATTCTCTTCTGTAGCAATTATGACCGCATTTACCTCGCTTCTATTCAAAAGTTCATTAAAGTCAGTTGTATAAAAGTCCGCGCTACAATCTGAGGCAAGCTTTTCTACAACATCTTTTCTGATATCACATAAACCAAGCCATTTAATTCCTGGATAATCTCTTGCTAACTCTGCCCTTATCCTACCAATTGTTCCGCAACCAATTACTGCTAACCCTATATCTTTCATTAATTTTGCCCCTCATTAAGTGGATCAATATTTATGGGAAGATTAATTGGCTCACCCCTTTCAGCTGATAGATCAGCTGCTTGATATAACTCCATTACTACCCTTGCTTCCTTTGGTTTGACGATAACTGGTTTATTGAAGAGTATTGCATCTATGAAATTATTTGTTTCTTCTGCCATTGGACCTGCGTTTACATGACCAACTGGTTCTCCTGGCATAGAAGACATCGGATACTCGATACCTCTATCACCAGTCATAACTGTGACATCATTATGAGTATCATCCAGTATTATCGCCCCCTTAGACCCAATAAACTCCATTTTTGTTGATGAATAATTTGGATAACTTGGAGGCAATACCCATCCAGCTCCAACTGTAACAACGGTGCCATCATCAAGCGTTACAATCATGAATTGACAATCAGCAGAATTTGAATTCTTTATCAAAACTTTTTCAACTTGCTGTGAATACACTTTAACAGGTTTTCGAGGTGCAAGACACCACAGAGCGTAATCTAGGTCATGCGTTGCTTCCATTGCCGCAGGTGAGAGTCTTGTTCTTCCGGTAATTCTCTTTGATAATTGCGTGGTAATATTCCTTGATATAAGCACACTTACGGGCTCGCCGAGCGTACCGTCTATGAATTTTTCCCGCACATAAGCATACTTTGACCTAAACCTTTGGGAGTAACCGATAGTGAACTGAACCTTATTCTTTTCAGCCAAATTGATCAATTCATCGGCCTCAGTTAACGTCCTCGAGATTGGCTTCTCAAGTAATAAATGCTTTCCAGCTTCAAGTGTTTCTTTTGCAATAGGATAGTGAGTACTTTCAGGTGTAGTTGAAATCATGATTGCATGAATATCATCGTTTTTTAGCAAATCTTTATAATCTAATGTTGCCGAAGTTGGGTTGGTCAAGTCCGCAACCTCTTTGAGCCTATCTTCTCTTATTTCACAAATATGTAGTTGGTCAACTAAACCATTCTTTGCTGAGGCTTCAGCCCTAATACCTCCACACCAACCGGTTCCAATTATTCCAACGTTTAATTTTTCCATCATTTCCCCCATTGTTCAATAATTTTATATATATATTTAGATTCGATGTCTATTTGAAAATTATAAAAAACCAGAGAAGAAGCCAGATTCACATAAAATAAACCGTTTCGGATAGCTAGCTCCAGATTTCTACAAAATCGGCGTTCTTCGGCAAGTCTTTTTGTTTTTTGGGCCCAACATTTGTGCCTATATAAAGATATCCAATTACGGTCTCATTCTTCTGGAGACCCAATAAGTTAGAGATACTCTCATTGAAAGAGAGTCTTCCGGTTCTCCACATACCAGAATAATGGAATGCATTAAGAGCTAGCAGTATTGATTGAGCTGAGCAAGCAGTTGACATCATTTGCTCAATTTCAGGAACACCCATATTTTCCTTATAGCCAGACACTAAAATAATAATTAACGGCGCGCGGTAGGGCATTCTTCTAAATTTTTCAACCGTACTCTCGTCTGAATCAGGATCATTCTCCTTAACAAATTTGACGAATATATTTGATAATTTATCTAGGCCTTCACCGCTAACTTCAATAAATCTTGATGGCTTAAGTCCCTTGTGATCCGGAGCTCTCAGCGCAGCTTGATAGATTAAATCAAGCTCTTCACGATTTGGGATCGGTAAATCAAGGTGTCCCGATGATGATCTTTTAATCAGATTTTCTATTGCATCCATAATTTATTTCCTTCCTTACTTATGAATCGCCATGTTATCAACGTCAAGAGCAGCTTCTTTCAGGCTCTCGGTAAGAGTTGGATGCGCATGACATGTTCGTGCGATGTCTTCAGATGATGCTCCGAATTCTAGAGCCAATACAGCCTCCCCGATTAGGTTACCCGCATCGGACCCGACTATATGTATACCGTGTACTTTATCCGTTTTGGCATCAGATAAAATTTTTACAAATCCTTCTGTTTGATTATTTACCTTTGCCCTACCATTTGCAGTGAAGGGAAACTTTCCAACTTTGTATTCTATTTTTTCTTTCTTGAGATCGACCTCTGTTTTTCCAACACTCGCAATCTCTGGATCACAATATATCACTGATGGGATGACATCGTAATTAACATGTCCATACTTTCCAGAAATAATATCAGCGACAGCAACCCCTTCTTCTTCAGCCTTGTGTGCAAGCATGGGACCATGAATCACATCACCAATGGCATAAATATTCTTTTCTGATGTCTGAAAATTTGAATCAACATCGATATTACCGAATTTATCACGTTTTAATCCGATATTATCCAACCCCAACCCTTCAACATACGGTTTCCTTCCGACCGACTGCATCACAATATCGCTCGTTAGGACCGATTTACTTTTATCTAATGCATTTACAAGGTTAATTTTAAGCACTTTTTTTTCCTTTTTAACGCTCTCAACTCTTGTATTTAAAATGAACTTCATACCTCTTTTTTCGAGTAATTTTCTAAGATAATCTCCGCACTCATCATCTGTATTTGGAAGAATCTTATCGAATGCTTCTACAAATGTCACTTTTGAGCCAAGTCTTGACCAGACAGAACCAAGCTCTATACCTATGTATCCCGCTCCAATTATCAAGAGTTTATCAGGTACACTGTCCAGACTTAATCCACCGGTCGAAGATATAATATTTTTCTCATCTATCTCAACGCCCGGAATCGTATTGTGAGTTGATCCTGTTGCGATAATAATGTTTGAAGTAGTATAAGTATCAACGTTCTTATCATTTGTAACTTTTACAGAGTTATTTGATAATATTTCTGCTGATCCATTTACAGAAACTATTTTATTTTTTTTGAATAAGAAGCTTATCCCGTCTGTATTTGACTTTATCATTGCCTCTTTATAACCTAGAAGCTCTTTAATATTGATGGATGGTTTAACATTGATGCCCATTTTTGAATATTCATTCTTGGACTGCTCGTATACATGTGACGCATGTAAAAGCGCTTTTGAAGGTATGCAACCGATATTTAAACACGTACCCCCGAAATTTTTATTTTTTTCGATAATAGCTACTGAGTGTCCATTTTGAGCAAGTCTTATTGCGCATACATAACCCCCAGGTCCAGATCCGATTACAATAGAGTCAAATTTATTTGGCATATTATACCTTTCGTCTTAGAACAGTTCAATTAAATGGTCAGCAGGATCATCTATGCACTTTCGAATAAACTCAAGATAGCTCACAGCCTCTGCTCCATCGATTATCCTGTGATCGTAGCTCAAAGCGAGATACATCATTGGTCTAATCTCAATTTTATCATTTATTGCCACAGGTCTTTTTTCAATTTTATGCATACCAAGTATTGCCGATTGTGGCGGATTTAAAATCGGTGTGGACATCATTGAACCAAATATACCCCCATTAGTAATTGTAAATGTACCACCTTGCATATCATCAATACCCAAGGTATCATTTCGCGCGCTTGAACCCAATTCCAAAATTTTCATTTCAATTTCTGGAATACTTAGATCCTGTGCATCTTTGACTACAGGAACGCATAAACCCTTCTCAGTTGCAACGGCAATACCGATATTGATATACTTTTTGAATACTATATCTGAACCTCGAACCTCTGAGTTTATTATTGGATATTCCTTTATTGCTTCTATACAAGCTTTTGCGAAGAAACCCATAAAGCCCAACTTCACTCCATATTTTTCTTGAAATTTTGTTTGGTATCTCTCTCTTATGCTAAGAACCTTTGTCATGTCAACTTCATTAAAGGTTGTAAGTATTGCTGCGGTATTTTGAACTTCTTTTAGTCGGCTAGCTATTGTCTGCCTTAGCTTGGTCATCGGTATTATTTCTTCAAGCTCACTGCGTGGAGATATTTTACTTGTTGTTGGGATTTTTATATCTTTATTGATAGCACCAATAACATCCTCTTTTAGAATTTGACCCCCTTTCCCAGAACCAGAAATCTGACTGGCATCTAATTTTTTTTCAGAGATTATCCTTTGCGCAGATGGAGATGGGGTTTTTTCATTTGCCATCTTCTGATTAGAATTACTCTTTTTAGCTTGATCGGCACTAGGTTTGTCCTCTTCGTGCTTCTCCTTGATGTCCTTTTTTTGGATATTTTGATTTTGAGATATAGTACCGATAATTGAACCCACTTCAACTGTATCCCCCTCTTGAGCAAGCTGCTTTTCTAAAAATCCATCTATTGGTGATGGGACATCCACGGCAACTTTGTCAGTTTCGAGCTCAATAATTGGTTCGTCAGCTTCAACTTTATCACCAGGCCTCTTTAACCATTTACCTATAATGGCCTCTGCTATTGACTCTCCAAGTTCGGGCACTTTAATTTCAATTGTCATCTGATATTCCTATCCGTTGTTTTTCACCAAAAACTTTTTTAAATATATCACCAAGTTGGGCTTTATGATTACCCATAAGACCAGTTGCAGTCGATGCAGAAGCAGCGCGCCCAATGTATTTTATTCTTTTCTCTTTTATTTCCAACCTATCAAGAAGTTCTTCAATATTTTCTTTCATATATGCCCAAGCTCCCATATTTTTTGGCTCTTCTTGGCACCAGATGATCTCTTTTATATCCTTGTGTCTTATTAACTCCTTTTTTAGACCTTTCTCTGGGAATGGATATAATTGTTCCACCCTGAGTAAGTAGACATCAGAGTTTTTATGATTTTCCCTTTCCTCAAGTAGATCATAATATATTCGACCTGAGCAAAGAACAAGTTTCTTTGATTTTCTGTTATTGACTAATTCTTCGTGTTTATCATCCCAAAGGAGCCTGTGAAAAGTTTCCCCAATATTAAATTCATTCAGATTTGATACAGCATTTTTATTTCTCAATAGACTTTTTGGAGTCATGATTATTAATGGTTTTCTGAAATTTCGATGTATCTGACGCCTTAATATATGGAAATAATTTGCAGGTGTTGTGCAATTTGCAACTTGAATATTATCTTCTGCGCAGAGCTGAAGAAATCTCTCTAATCTAGCTGATGAATGCTCGGGCCCTTGACCTTCGTAACCATGCGGGAGTAATAAAACTAGCCCACACATCCTTAGCCATTTTGCTTCACCTGAACATATGAACTGATCTATTATCACTTGCGCACCATTTGCAAAATCACCAAATTGTGCTTCCCAAAGAGTTAGTGTACTTGGTCTTGCAAGGCTGTATCCATATTCGAAACCTAATACCGCTTCCTCTGATAGCATCGAGTTTATAACTTCAAATTGTGCACTATCCTTTTTAAAACTATTTAATGGAATATATCTATCCTCATTATGTTGATCATGGAGTACTGAATGCCTTTGCGAAAAAGTCCCTCTCTCAGAGTCCTGTCCTGACAATCTTACTGAAATACCTTCATCTATAAGTGATCCAAAGGCCAGTGCCTCTGCCGTCGCCCAATCAATATTTTTACGATTTTTGATAGTTTCATGCCTCTCGGATAAAACTCGTGATAGCGTTTTGTGAATCTCAAATTTGGCAGGTATTTTATATAGATTATCAGCTATCTCATCTAGCTTTTCCTCTGAAATACCTGTGATACCCTTCCTCTCTCCATTATCTGGAACAGTTAACCCCTTCCAAGCACCATCAAGCCAATCTGCCTTATTTGGCTTAAACATGTTTGCTTTCGAAAAATCGGCGTCCAGAATAGATTTAAAATCCTTTTGTGCGTTATTGAAGAATTCTGTATCAATTATGTCCTCTGAAATTAATTTATCTGCATAGATCTTCATTGTAGTAGTATGATTTTTAATCTTTTTGTACATAAGTGGCTGCGTGAAGAGGGGCTCATCACCCTCATTGTGACCAAACCTTCTGTAACAAATCATGTCAATTACAAATGGTTTATTGAATTTTTGTCTAAATTCTGTGCCAACTTTTGCGGCATATACAACTGCCTCAGGGTCATCACCATTAACATGAACGATTGGGGCGTCTACCATTTTTGCAACATCTGATGGATACGGTGATGACCTAGCAAATCTCGGGCTTGTAGTAAATCCTATTTGATTATTAACAATAATATGAATTGTTCCACCAGTGTTATGTCCAGGTAATCCAGACATTGCAAAACATTCTGCTACAACTCCTTGTCCAGCAAAAGCTGCATCTCCATGAATTAGAATAGGTATAACTTTATTTCTCTCTTTATCTTTAT
>MDTD01176326.1_pt1 | contig 21299 bp, 16 predicted proteins | sample 811221 | NCBI WGS metagenome assembly MDTD01 (sample SAMN05326646, study PRJNA326480) | marine metagenome | isolation source: seawater | place: Pacific Ocean: South West | collected 2011
CAATCGATTGAGGTGCTGCACCATGGACCCGCGGATCAAGTCCGCGGGTGACGGAACCGGGGGAAGCACGTCCCCCAGAATGACGGATGAGACGGGGGCGCCCCGATGACCCCCGCCCTCCTGGAAAAGCTGTTCGGCGGCTGGCGCGGGCCGGTCTGGCTCGTCGGCATCCTGGTCGTGCTGGTGCTGGTGCCGGTCGCGGTGGGGGCGGAGAGCTACCTGCTCTACCTGTTCTTCACCTTCTTCACCTTCGCGGTGTTCGGCCATGCCTGGAACCTGCTGGCCGGCTATTGCGGCCTGCTCTCCTTCGGCAACCAGGTCTATGTCGGGGTCGGCGCCTTCGCGATGGCGATCCTGTTCTACTATGGCGGCCTGAACGTCTGGCTCGCCTTGCCGCTGGGCGCACTCGCCGCCGCCGCCTTCGCCTGGCTGCTGGCGATCCCGGTCTCGGAGCGGCTGTCCGGCCGGCGCCTGTGGAAGCCGGTCGGCATCGCGGTCGTGCTGTGGCTGCTGTACGAGCTGGCGATCGCCTACAACCCGGCGCTCGACCTGTTCGGCGATTCCTACGTCCGCCGGGTGGTGATCCTGCTGCTGATCTTCCTGGGCGCGCTGCCGCTACTGAAGCTGCAGGGCGCCTATTTCGCGGTGGCCACCTGGCTGATCGCGGCGGCCGCCGGCAGCGTCTTCAACGAGTGGCAGGTGGTCGGCGCCGGCGGCGGCATGCAGGTGAAGACCGACGCCACCCTGGTGGAGCTCTATTATGCCGGCCTGCTGATCCTGGTCCTGGCCACCTACGTGATCTGGCGCCTACTGCGCAGCCGCTACGGCCTGGCCTTGACCGCCGTGCGCGACGACGAGGAGGCCGCCCGCACCGTCGGCATCGACATCCGCCGGGTGAAGATGCTGGTCTTCGTGCTGGCCGGCGGCCTGACCGGCCTGGCGGCGGGGCTGTACTATATCGACGCGGTGATCATCACCCCGCCATCGGCCTTCAACATCTTCTGGTCGGCGGCCTTCGTCTTCGTCGTGGTTGCCGGCGGCATGGGCACCCTGGCGGGGCCGATCATCGGCGCGGCGATCTATGTCGCGGTCGACCGCATCCTGGCCAGCTTCCTGGACCAGGGGCTGCTGGTGCTCGGCGCGGTCGCCATCCTGCTGATGCTGTTCCTGCCGGAAGGCGTGATGGGCGTGATCGCCTATCTGCGCCATGGCGGCCGGGACGCGCGCTTCGCCTCCCCCGCCGCCGCGGCGCTGCGGCTGCTGTTCGGCACCGCCGCCCGCCGCACCAGGGGCGCCCGCAGCGGCCCCGGCGTGGTCGCCGCCTTCCTGGTGCCGGGCAGCCCGCTGCCGCTGATGCGGCGCGACAACCCGCCCTGGACGCCGCTGGCCGAAGGAATGGAGAAGGCGCGCGATGCCCTGCGGGCCGCCAAGCCCGACGTGCTGGTGATCTATTCCACCCAATGGCTCGCCGTGCTCGACCAGCTCTGGCAGGAAAAGCCGCGGATCAGCGGCATCCATGTCGACGAGAACTGGCACGAGCTCGGCAATCTCCGCTACGACATCCGCATCGACACCTCGCTGTCGCGCGACTGCATCGACGGCTGCCGGGAGGAAGGCATTACCGCCAAAGGTGTGAACTATGACGGCTTCCCGGTGGACAGCGGCACCATCACCGCCTGCGCCTTCCTGAACCCGCATGGCGAGACGCCGGCGGTGATCGCCGCCAACAACCTCTATTTCGACTTCGAGAAGACCCGCAAGCTGGGCGAGATCGCCGTCGCCCAGGCGGTCGCGCAGGGCAAGCGGGTGGCGGTGATCGCCGTCGGCGGCCTGTCCGGCACGATCTTCCGGCGCGAGATCGACTTCGCCGCGGACCGCATCGCCTCCGACGGCGACGATGCCTGGAACCGCGACATCCTGCACATGCTGGAAAAGGGGGATGCGGCCGGCCTGGCGGAGGCGGTGCCCCTGTTCGCCAAGGATGCCCGCGCCGAGATGGGCTTTAAGCACTACGCCTTCCTGCTCGGCGCGCTGGGCGGCAGCTTCGCCGGCGCCAAGGTCCTGGCCTACGGCCCGACCTACGGCGCCGGCGCCGCGGTGGTGGAGTTCAGGCTGTAGCAAAGCGATGTGCGCGTGAATCGAGAAGGTACCAATTTGACGAGTAGCTCAAGGCCCGCCTTATACTGGGCCGAAGCTGCCACGCTTAACCAGGCAGTGACATCGGCATCGCCCCAAAGAGAGAACAACTAAACTAGTATAGACAATTGGCATTAACTTATCATAGTATCAGCCAGATATCTCCCCACAACCTCACCATGATAAGATAAAATTATGAAAAAAGCTGATGCAAGCCCAACTAAAGATTTTTTTGTTCGAATGATAACCAGAGACATTTCTTTAGAAGATTGCATATTGGACCTCGTTGACAATTGCCTGGATGGCGCTCGTCGAAATTCAAATGAAAACGAACAATCCGGAGAGGCAGTATCTTCATACAACGGTTACTACTGCAAAATTGATATTTCCCCTTCTCATTTTACAATCAGTGACAATTGCGGTGGCATTTCTGTCTCTCACGCTATTGACTACGCCTTTCATTTTGGAAGGCGCCCCGATGCACCGAGCGAGGGTGAATATTCAATCGGCCTCTACGGCATTGGCATGAAACGTGCTATATTGAAAATAGGTAAAGAAATTACCATCTCCAGCTCTACAAAAAATGAAGCCTTTCTTTGCAAGATCGACGTTGACGACTGGTTGTCATACGATGAGTGGGAGTTTGAGCTTTTCGATGAAGCGCCTCGAGATCCGCCAGGTACATTTATTAAAATCGAACAACTCTACGATGGAATCTCTGGTGAATTTGCCGATTCTACGTTTTCAAATGGGCTTTCCAGAATCATCGCTCGTGACTATTCGCGTTTCTTGGAGAAAGGTTTTAAAATCTTTCTAAATGAAACAGAAGTCAAGCGTTATCAATTTGCCGTAAGAGCCAGTGATGAATTTGTCCCCTACCGTAAATCTTATGACGACAATGGGGTCTATGTTGAAATTATTGCAGGAATGGCGGCCTCGCCTCCCGATGATCTAGAACCTTCTGAACGTACCGATATTGGGTATTATGGTTGGTTTGTATTGTGTAACGACAGAGTTGTCATAGCGGCCGATAAGACAGATTTGACAATCTGGGGAGACGAGGGGTTTCAAAGATGGCACCCCCAGTACAATGGGTTCATGGGAATGGCGATATTCTCATCGAATGACCCAAATTTACTGCCTTGGACAACGACAAAACGTGACATCGAAGAAAGCTCACCTCTTTATAGGCGGGCAATAAAAGAAATGAAAACTGCCACGTTACCGTGGCTAGCCTACACAAATCAACGCAAAGATGATCTGGAAATAGCCCGGGAAAAAGAAAACTCAGCAAGCAATGTCTCTATGTTTTCTGTACCATCAAGCAACGTCTTCGGCGTTCCAAAATCACCGCCAGGCCCAAAGATTGAAGTCGCCAATATTAATTACAAGAAGCCCAGGAAGGAGGTTGTCAAAGTCGCCGCTGCCCTTGGAAATGAAAACATGCCATACAGGACTGTTGGCATAAAAACATTCGAGTATTTTCTCGAGAATGAGGTTGAAGAATAATGCCATCAACCGACAAAATCAATTATTCAATTAGATTGAACAAGTCAATCGAAAGGAACATTATTTTTGATATTCTCCATCATTCGTCTAAAATATTTAATCTGCAAAATTATCGATATATTGGTCTTGGCTCTCTTTGGTTCGTCGATTTTATGCTTGCCCATAAGCAACTGGCAATCGACAGCATGATATCGATCGAAGAAGATTCATATAATGCAGTACGTGCAGAGTTCAATAAACCCTACGCCTGCATCGATGTGAAGAAGGGTGAAAGCACATTGGTGCTCCGCGATATACCACTCGAAGAACGGAAGCTTCTTGTTTGGCTAGACTATGATTCAAGCTTGAACGGACCTGTCTTGAAAGATCTAGCCATTTTGTGCGAGAGAGCTCCTGCGGGGAGTATCCTAATTACATCCATAAATGCACACAAATCATCGCTGCCGAATGTAGATGAAACTGGCAAGGAATTTGGGACTGATTTAGATCGAATGCGGTACTACGCTGGGGATCTGATCCCATCCGAGCTACCTCGCAGGTCCATGCAAACTTCGGGCTACCCCGCGTTTTTATCTAAGATTCTGTTTACGCAAATCCAGCATCAGATAACTGCAAATGGCCGGACAGACATAAAGATATTTCCCTTTCTTAACATGTACTATAAGGATGATGCGCCAATGATTACGATTGGTGCCGCACTTCTAGAAAATTCGGCTGACAGTGCCTTAGCAGAGAAGCTAAAATCGATCCGCATTTTTGAGCAGATGGATGCCGATCACCAGATGGCGATTACAGCACCTCCATTAACTTTAAAAGAAAAGGCCGCCCTTGATCAATTGATGCCAAGTGCAACGCCACCATCCGAGAAAGACATTGAGGCTCTCGGCTTTAAAATGAAGCCGTCACACACAAACTCATATCATAAATTCTATCTATATTACCCTACTTATGCAGAACTTTTTTCATAAGCTATGTTTCTTTTTTATGAATATAGTGTATTTATAATTACGTGACTTTTCTATACGCACTTATCTCCACTTCATTTAGCTGAGACGCTGGAACAAGTTTGTAGTGTCGTTCATCTACTATCTTTACCTGCCCATCTTGTATGGTCAGTTCGAACATAGCCACTATACCATCTGTCATAAACTGAGCTGCAATTGGTCGGCTGCGTAGTTCAGGGAATTTATGTTCGACATAGCGCACATCTTGGCTTGTTTGAACCACTCCAATTTGATCCGTTCCGCCCTTTGCCTGTACAGGAATCACATAGTGGCATCCAAACTTATCTAGTCCGACATAAAGCTCATCAATCTCAATTTGGACGCCATTCACGGCAGTTCTCAGGTGGTTTTGAAGGCTAAAGGCTGTCAGACCAAGAAATGTATCGATAAGTCTGTTGTATCGAACTATGGCTAAGAGTGCTTGCTCATCGTCGAGTGCGTATGCACGGATCATTTCTGGTGTGGCATCTGGAATAGCGATCGTCGCCAAGGCCTCACTTGGTCGGATTCTTGTACGGGACACTAGTCGAAAAGCATACTTCGAGCGTCCTATCCCTTCGATGATCCATTCCCGGTCGCCAGGTTGTGTATCAAGAACCCGCTGCGGCAAGGCCATGCGATAGCGCACCGAATAAAGGACATCTCCGAGGTTCTTAGGCAACGCAACCCGGAGTTCCTCGGCAGCCAATTCGAGGTCTATTCTTCTAAACGCGACCTCTGTATCTCCAGGTTTGTAACGATCAAAAAATATCTTTTCAATAATTGCCAAATACCGATTGGCAGTAGGTTTTCCCGCTGCTGGCATTTTCTACCACCTTGTCGCAGCGGTGAGTCCGCCGATATCAAGCCTTGGGTAGGGGACAAGAGTGCACATGCACGTAAATCAACCAAGCACCTGGCTAATTTTTCGATAGAAATCAGAGGACGGCACCGCACGATAATTTGCCTCATCAGACACCCGCGCTACCATTTCCCCTGCTCTCTCATCACTAACCCAGGGCGAACGAATCTCTCAACCGTTCGCGCTCGATATCAGCTTGTCTTCGCTTCCGAGCACCGCTTTTCATGTTCCTGCCACTCGGCATAGCCTCGACGCGGAAGTACCGAGCAGCCGAAGTCAGATCATATCTAAGAAGGTTCACTTCTTGCAAAGCGACCATAACTCTCGGGCGTTCGGCGCTAGCACCCAGCGACTTCATTACTTCAGTTGCGACAGCCCGGGCAAGCGGCGGGGGAACGGCATTACCGATCTGCCGCGCGCCATGCCATTTGGTGACATTGAAGCGGAACCAATCAGGGAAACCATGCAACCGCGCCATCTCCCGAACCGTAACGCAGCGTGCGTGTCGGTAGTGAATCGGCCGCGGACTCGTGAAGGCACCTCTGGCACCGTCCGTTCCGGCTCTGAGAGTGTTGGAGACCCCATGCTCCGCCAGCTTGAAGAAGCGGCTGATCGGCTCCACGGCGCCTTCGGCCGTCTCAGCGAACCTTCGCTTGGATATCTCAGTATGCTCCGTTCTCGCGCTCGACGTGAGGATGCTTGGATCCCACTCTCGTACATATCCGAAATGCCAAGGGTCGTTCGCTGTACACCGCAGAAGGGATGCATAGGCCGAAGGGTGCCCGAAAACTGCCTCGGCCACACTGTCCGACTCCAACAGCTCGGGAAAGCCATCGGCATCGGGTAGATCGGCCAACGCATCTGCACAAGTTGGCCCCAACGGGAGTCCCAGGAACGGATTGCGCCGCCCCGCCATATTTGTCTGGGGCGCCGGGTAGTCAGGTAGATTTTCGCCCTTCCGCGCACCGAGAAGAATCAAACGGTCCCGGGACTGCGGGGTGCCGTAGTGACCGGCATTCAAAACCTGCCATGGAGTGCGAACGACGTAGCCGGCGCTGTCGAATGCTTCGACCAGTTCCGCCAGGAAGCGCTTGTGCTTGCCGACCGTCAGTCCCTTGACGTTCTCGAACACGAAAGTACGCGCATTCAAATCCGTCACGATACGTACGAATTCCAGCACCAATTTGTTGCGAGGATCGTCCAGAACGCGGTGGCCGATCATCGAAAAACCTTGGCACGGGGCGCCACCGAAAACGCAGTCGATCTTTCGGTCCCCGATGCCCGCGGCCTCGCGGATCGCTGCAGCGCTCAGGCCTTCCACGGACTGGGGCAATACGGCGGTGTTCGGGAAGTTGAACTTGTGAACCGCCGCATGCACCGGATCGATTTCCACGGCAGCGGCCACATCGAAGCCCGCCTGCTCGAACCCAAGGCTCAGCCCGCCGGCGCCAGCGAACAGGTCGATACCAAGGGGCCTAGCCCCCGCTTCGTAGTTCTGCAGTCGTTCCATAGCCCGATCCTAACGCGATCGCCGCGACATGTCGATCGCCTTTTTTGGCTGATCCACAAAATGTCGTAGCTTGGTTGCGAGAGCGTCGACATCTCCAAGCTCACACTGCCAGACGGTGAGAACGTCCCAGCCGAGGGCCTCGAGTTGTTCTCTTTTCGTTCTATCACGTTCTACGTTCTGTGCAATCTTCGGTTGCCAATAATCGAGACGGGATTTCGGGAGCCGCCCCTTGGCACAACCGTGGCCGTGCCAGAAACAACCGTGGACGAATACAGCCTTGCGGCGCGATCCGAAGGCGATATCGGGCCGGCCGGGCAGGTCCTTTCGATGCAATCGATACCTGTACCCCATCCTGTGCAGAAGCCGGCGCACAGCCATCTCCGGTTTGGTGTGCATGCTCTTGACGGCCTGCATGATGCGCCGACGTTGTACCGGCGTGCGGGTGTCCATCGCCTGCGTTCCTCCCTCGCCTGCGCGGGAACGTGTCTCGCGATCCGTTCTGCCGGAGTCGCCGGGATCGAACAACCGGCGGCAAAGATGCGACATCCTGCACATGCTGGAAAAGGGCGATGCGGCCGGCCTGGCGGAGGCAGTGCCCCTGTTCGCCAAGGATGCCCGCGCCGAGATGGGCTTCAAGCACTACGCCTTCCTGCTCGGCGCCCTGGGCGGCAGCTTCGCCGGCGCCAAGGTCCTGGCCTACGGCCCGACCTACGGCGCCGGCGCCGCAGTGGTGGAGTTCAGGCTGTAGCCGCGGCCAGGCCGCTACGGCCTCTGGATGCGCTCGATCCGGCATTCGCGGCCCGGATCCGCGGTGAACTGGATGTCGATCCGCGTGCCGGGACCGGAGAAGGTGCGGCAGCTCAGCTGCCTGCCGTCAGGCAGGGCGATCTCGGCATAGCCATAGGCATCGCCGCAGCTGCTCGTGAACAGGCGGGTCCGGGTCATGTATGTGGGCAGATCCAGCCGCCGGATGGCGCGATCGCCCTCCGAGCGGCATCGCATCTCGACAAACGCGGTCGCGCCCTCGATGCGGTTCGCCCCGTAGATCTCGCCGTTCACGCTCGCCGGGCCATCGGCCTGCGCGGAGGTGGCGAGTGCAAGGACCGCGGCCAGGATTGCGCCGCAGGCAAGGCCGGCCGGTAATGCCTTTCTGCGAGACGATGAGGACGGTGCTGCATTCGGCAGCGAGAGGTGACGCGGCATGAGAGGCGCTCCGGTTTCAGTCGACGGCCGCCGGCATCCCGCCGCGGCCAGTCACGACACGGAATGTGCCTGGCGATCAGGGCGCCACCGGGGCAGATCTGCGGCCCTGCCGTGGCAGCGTCCCCGGCGCCAAGGTCCTGGCCTACGGCCCGACCCGCAGCGCCGGCGCCGCGGTGGTGGAGTTCAGGCTGCGGAGCGCTGCCAGTCCTGCGGGTGTCAGAACTGCGAGATCTTGCAGGTCCCGTCGCGCAGGACGAACATGGCTGCCCTGGCTTTCCGCTTGGTGCCAATCGGTGCGCGGCAGGTATGGGTGAAGGCCTGCCCTGCGGCGGATCCATCGCCTGCGGCCAGAGAGGCCTCGCCATAGGCGTAGTACTCCGAACAGTTGCCGCTGAACTGACGGACATCCATGCCGCCCCCCTTTTTCGCGGTCAGGCGGGCGATTTCCCGGTTGCCATCCGAATGGCAGCGGAAGGACAGGAACGCGTTGTCGGCCGACCGGTGGGTCGACAGCTCCATCTTCCCGCTGAGCTCGGGCTGATCATGCGCCGCGGCCGGCAGGGCCGCCATCGCCGTGGCCAGCAGCACGCCGCCGGCCAGCCAGCGCAGCCGCAGCGCGGCGGCGGACAAGGGGGATGGGATCGCGTATTGACGGGTCATGTCTCGGTGCTCCGGTTCCGGTCTCTGTCGACGGTGGCGAAGCGAAATGCCGGAAAAGGTCGATGGCATTCAGGCTGTGGTGGCGGGCAAGGCCGTCAGAGCGCCCTGATCTGGCAGGGCTGGCCGGTGCTGAAGATCGTGAGGAAGCGGGCATTGCGCCTGGTTTCCAGAGGCCCCTGGCAGGTCATGTCGGAGGCGGCTTCCACACCTTCCGCAACCGGAGACAGGCTGCGGGACGCCCGCAAATGGCCATGGACATAGTAGGACGCGCAGCGATCCTTGAATTCGACGTCGGCGCCGCTGAACCTCTTGCTCGACACGATGGCCATACGCCGGTTGCCGTCCGATTGGCAGCGGATCTCCAGGGTGGCCGTGCCGCTGGACGGGTTGAAGATCACCAGCGCACCCTGCAGCTCGGGCTGCTCGCTCGCGACGGCGGGACCGGCCGCGACCGCAGCCGCCAGCAGGACACCGCCGGCCAGACCGCGCAGCCCTGCTGCGGCGGCGGACGGATGGGAACGGGCAGGCAGACGTTTGAACATGACGGGTTTCTCCTGTTCCGGTCTCTCGCGACCGTGGCAGAAGGAATGCCAGTTGATGACGGCGCGGATTTGGCGCAATCCGGCCAGCTTCATGGCAAGGCCCGACCGGGCGGGACCACCCTTTCCGGCTGCCCGCCCGGTTTCGCCCTCAATATCCGGGCGGCGGCGTGAAGCCCCCCATGACCTGGCCGATGGCGCGCGCGAATTCGATGCACATGCGGTCGCCATATTCCGGGCCGACCGCCTGCAGGCCGACCGGCAGGCCGCCGGCGGTGAGGCCGGCCGGGAAGACCGTCGCCGGCAGGTAGGCCATGCCGAAGATGCCGGCCCAGAACACCTGCATCCAGTAGGACCGGCTCTGCCCGTCCACCTCCATGCTGCGGGTGACCATCTCCCCCTCATGCTGGTGGGGGAAGGCCGGGGTCGGGCAGATCGGCGCCAGCAGGATGTCGACATCGCCGAAGAATTCCGCCCAATGGGCGCGGAAGCGGGCGCGCTTCTCGTTGTGGGCCGCCCAGTCGCGGAAGCGGCAGGTGGAGCCGCGCAGGATCCCCGCCATCTCGGAGCTATCGGACGGGTCCAGGCCGGCGGCGGCCTGCACCATGCCGTTATACGGTTCGTCGGGCTGCAGGGCGTTCAGGGCGGCGAACAGCAGAAAGCGGTAGGTGTCCCAGGCCGCCTCCACGTCGAAGGGCGGGCGCTCGATCTCCCGCACCTCGGTGCCGACCTGGCGCAGCGCCTGCACCACATGCTCAATCCGCTCGGCCACGTCGCGGCCGACCGGCATCATCGGGTCGTCGCGCCAGACCGCGACCTTCATCTCCCGCAGGGACCGGGTGCGCGGCGCCGGCAGGTCCACCTTCAGGCCGGACGCGTCCAGCGGGTTGGGTCCCGACAGCAGGTCCAGCGCCAGGGCGAGGTCGTCCGGGTGGCGCGCCAGCGGGCCGATCACGCCGATATCGACCGGGTTCATCAGGGGGAACAGCTCATGCCCGATCTGCGGCAGCGCGTTCCAGGTCGGCTTGTGGCCGTAGACGCCGCAGAAATGCGCCGGGTTGCGGATCGAGCCGCCGATATCGCTGCCCAGCTCCAGGGCGGTCATGCCGGCGGCCAGCGCCGCCGCGGAGCCGCCGGAGGAGCCGCCGGGCGCGCGGGCGGTATCCCAGGGGTTGTTCGTTGTGCCGTAGATCGCGTTGTAGCTCTGCAGGTCCGACAGCAGCAGCGGCACGTTGGTCTTGCCGAAGATTACCGCACCGGCGTCCAGCAGCCGGTCGACGGCATAGGCATTGCCGGCAGCGGTATTGCCCTTCATCTCCGGCACGCCCCAGCTGGTCGGCAGGCCGGTGATGTTGAAGGCCTCCTTCACCGTCATCGGCAGCCCGTGCAGCGGTCCCCAGAGTTCGCCGCGGGCGAGTGCGGCATCCGCCGCCTTCGCCCGCTCCCGCGCCCGGTCGAAGTCGCGCACGACCACGGCGTTCAGCGCGCCGTCATGGCGCTCCACCCGGGCGAGGTAGTGCTCCAGCAGCTCGACGGCACCGATCTCCTTGCGCCGGATCGCCGCCGCAAGATCGGTCGCGGCGCGGAAAGCCAGGTCGGCCATGTTCGTTCCCCCGTTCGGCGGCGCCTGAGGCGCCGCGGCGGCGGCAGTCTAGCCACCGCCGCCCGGCCTTGCGAAGAGGGTTCCTGCCCTGACCGAGCCGCCCTTCCTATTCGTAGCCCGGCGGCGGCTGGAAGCCGCCGATCACCTGGCCGATCAGCCGCGCGAATTCCATGCAGGTCAGGTCGCCATATTCCGGGCCGATCGCCTGGATGCCGACCGGCAGCCCCTCGCCGGTCAGGCCGGCCGGGAACACGGTCGACGGCAGGTAGGACACGCCGGTGATGCCGGCCCAGAAGATGTGCCGCCAGTAGGAGGCGGCCTTGCCGTCGACGTCCAGCTTGCGCTCCGCCGGCTCTCCCTGCTGCTGGTGCGGGAAGGCCGGCACGACGCAGATCGGGGCGAGCAGGATGTCGACATCGCGGAAGAATTCCGCCCAATGGGCCCGCAGGCGCGCGCGCCGCTCGTTATAGGCGGCCCAGTCGCGGAAGCGGCAGGTGGAGCCGCGCAGCATGATCGCCCGGTCCGACATGTCGTCGGCGGTCAGGGCCTCCGCCTCCCGCACCATGGCGGCATGGCGTTCCGGCGGCTGCCGGGCGGCGAGCACGGCGAACAGCAGGAACTGGTAGATCTCCCAGGCCTCGTCCACGTCGAACGGCGGGCGCTCGATCTCGGTCACCTGCGCACCGGCGCCGCGCACGGCCTGCACCACATGCTCCAGCCGTTCCGCCACGGCACGGCCGACCGGCATGATCGGGTCGTCGCGCCAGACCGCGACCTTCATCTCCTTCAGGGCGCGGGCCCGCGGCGGCTTCAGGTCGACCTTCAGCCCGGGCGCGTCCAGCGGGTCGCGCGCGATGGTCAGGGAGACGGCGAGCGCCAGGTCCTCGGCGCTGCGGGCCAGCGGCCCGATGACGGAGATGTCGGTGGGGTTCAGCACGTCGACCAGGGCATGGCCGCGGGGCGACAGGATCCCCCAGGTCGGCTTGTGGCCGTACACGCCGCAGAAATGGGCCGGATTGCGGATCGAGCCGCCGATATCGCTGCCCATCTCCAGCCCGGTCAGGCCGGCCGCCAGGGCGGCGGCGCCGCCGCCAGAGGAACCGCCGGGGCCGCGGGTCAGGTCCCAGGGATTGTTGGTGGTGCCGTAGACCGCGTTGTAGCTCTGCAGGTCGGACAGCAGGTAGGGCACGTTGGTCTTGCCGAAGATCACCGCGCCGGCGCCCAGCATGCGGTCCACGGCGAGTGCATTGGCGCGCGCGGCATTGCCCTTCATCTCCGGCACGCCCCAGGTGGTCGGCAGGCCGGCGACGTTGTAGCTCTCCTTCACCGTCATCGGCAGGCCGTGCAGCGGCCCCCAGTCCTCGCCGCGGGCCAGCGCCGCGTCGGCGGCCTTCGCCCGGTCCCGCGCCCGGTCGAAATCCCGCACGACGACGGCGTTCAGCGCCGGGTCGTGGCGATCGACCCGGGCGAGGTAATGGTCGAGCAGTTCGAGCGCGCCGATCTCCCTGCGGCGGATGGCGCCGGCAAGGTCGGTCGCGGAGCGGAAGGCCGTTTCGGTCATTCTTGTTCCCCCTCTGGCTGCCGGCGGCGGGCCGGCGCAGAGTATGTCTGCGGCGGCCGATCCGGCAGCACGGCAGCGGCACCGGCCGCGGCGGGCGAAGTCTAGCCGCCCGCCCGGAAGGTGGCGAGGCGCCGGCGCGGCACGGCGGCCCGCGGCAGCCTCAATCTGCGATGAAGACCCGGTTCCGGCCGGCCTGCTTGGCGGCATAGAGCGCCGAATCCGCCAGCGACATGGCCCGATCGATCCCCCCAGGTTCGGTATCGACCGCGGCGACCCCGCCGGACACGGTCAGGGCCAGTTCGGTGTCCAGATGGCGGATCGCCTCTTCCTCCGTCGCCTGGCGCAGCCGTTCGCCGACGGCGCGGCCGCCGTCCAGGTCGCAATTGGGCAACAGGGCGGCGAATTCCTCGCCGCCGATGCGGCCCATGATGTCGTTGGGGCGCAGCACCCGCCGCATCAGCTGGCCGAAGGCCTGCAGCGCGTAATCGCCGGCGGAATGGCCGAAGGTGTCGTTGATCCGCTTGAAATGATCCAGGTCGATCAGCAGAAAGCAGTTCACCGTGCCGCCGAAGCGCGCCCGCTGGCGCATCCGCTCGCACAGCTCGATGAAATGGCGGCGGTTGGCGAGCCCGGTCAGGTAGTCGGTATTGGCCAACAGCTCGACCTGCTGGCGGGCCGTCTCCAACTCCTCGTTGGTACGCTCCAGCTGCCGCACCACCCGCCACTGCTTCAGGCTGTAGCGCAGCGAACGTTCCAGCAGCGCCGGCGACAGGGTGTTCTTGTCCAGGAAGTCGGCAGCGCCCAGCCGCATGCTCTCCAGATCGATGGCGCGGCTGCCCTGGCCGGTAAGCACGACGATCGGCCGGTCGAGGCCGGTCAGGCGGGCCTGGTCCACGATGTCCAGGCCGCTATGCCCGCCCAGGCAGTGGTCGACCAGGAAGATGTCGGCGGCGTTGCCGCGCAACGCGTCGCCGCCCTGCACCTCGTCGCCGTACCAGTGCATCCGGTAGCGGCCGGGCGAGACTTCGTCCAGATAGTCCTGGTAGAGTTCGGCATCGTCGCCGTCCTCGTCGATCAGGCCGACCCGGACGACATCGACGGCCGCGGCCTCGTTAAGCGCCCGGGAGGCTGACCGTTCCGAACCAGTAGCGATCGACATTCTCAAGGATCCTGACGAGCTCGCCGAACGAGCCCGGTTTCTGGATAAAGGAATTGGCACCAAGTTCGTAGCAGCGCCGGACCTCGCGATCGGTCCAGGCCGTCGTCATCATGACGACGGGCAGGCCCTTCAGCTCCGGATGCCTTCGGATCGACACCAGCGCTTCCCAGCCGTTCATGCGCGGCATGTTGACATCCAGCAGCACGATCGCCGGTCGCGGCGCGGCAGCGGGCGGCGCATAGGCGCCCCGTCGTGTCAGATAGTCGACGAGTTCCCGGCCATCGGATACGAAGCGCAGGTCGTGGCTCAGCCCCGCCTCGCCCATCGCCTCGCAGGCAAGAAGGCGGTCGTCCTCGTCATCATCGGCCATCAGGATCGTGGCCATCGGGCCTGTCTTCTCCTCCGCAACCGAGATGGGCATCCCCGGCCCTTTCACGCTCCGGGCCCTCTCAGGACGATAGTGCTGCCGGCCGCTCCCGCGGCAGGGTGATCCGGAAGCGGGCGCCCTCTCCGGGGCGTCCCTCGGCCGCAATGCGGCCATTGTGGCGGGAAACGATCTTTTGGCAAATCGCGAGCCCCATCCCGGTGCCCTCGAAGGCGCCATGGCCATGCAGCCGGACGAAGGGCTTGAAGATGCGCTCCGCATAGTCGCTTTCGAAGCCGATGCCATTGTCGGACACGCTGAGATGAAGGTTCCGGCCATCCTGTTCGGCGACGACCCGCACCTCGACCGGTCTTTCGGCCGCACGGTACTTCAGCGCATTGCCCAGCAGGTTCGCGAAGAGCTGCTGGAGTTGCGAGGCATCGCCGGCGACAGCGCAGAAATCGCCCTCGATCATCACGGTGCCGCCCGCCGCCTGGATGGCATCGTCGAGGTCCGCCGCCACATCGTGGACCAGGGCAGCCATGTCCACCTCTTCCACCAGGAACTCGCGCGATCCGGCGATCGACAGGGTCATCAGGTCCTGGATCAGGTCCCGCATGCGGTCCACCGCCGTTTCGATCCGGTCCAGGTATGTCAGGTTCTCCGGGTCAAGTTCCGCGCCCGCCTTCCGCCGCAGGCGATCCGCGAACGCCCGCACCTTGCGCAGCGGCTCCCGCAGGTCGTGGGAGGCGATATGCGCGAAATGCTCCAGTTCCTGGTTCTTCTCCTCCAGCTCGCGATAGGCGGCCTCCAGGTCCCGGTGGGCACGATTGCGTTCGGTGACGTCGCGCATGACGGAGAAGATGCGCTCGAAACCGCCATTGCCGTCGCGCTCCGCGACCGAGGAGAGCAGCACCTCCGCCACCGACCCGTCGGCGCGGTAGAGCTCCAGCGGGATCTCGTCGATGCGGTCGCGCTCCAGCATCGTCGGGATGACCTCCTCGCGCGCACGCACAATGGCGCGCTCGGTCATGAAGTCGAAGGGCAGCCGCCCGACGACCTGGTCGCGGCGATAGCCCATCACCCGGAGCCAGTAGTCCGACACTTCGACGATCCGGAAGTCCGGGCCCAGGGTGTAGAGCATCGCCGGGGTCCGGACGTAGCGTTCGTGCTCCAGCTCCTCCAGCGCGACGATCTCGCGATGGGCGCGGTCCAGCTCGCGGAATGCCCGGTTGCGCTCCGTGACGTCGGTCATGACCGTGTTGGCCCGCAGTTCCGCGCCATCGTCGTCATAGACCATGGTGGAGGAGAGCAGCACCTCCATCTTCGTGCCGTCGGCCTTCAGGAAGGTATAGGGCACGTTCCTGATCCGGCCTTCGCGCCGGAAGCGGGGGATCACCTCGTCGCGGGCCAGTCGCGCGGACGGCAGGTCCATGAACTCCATCGACGTCCTGCCGACGACGTCCTCGCGGGCATAGCCCATCACCTTCAGCCAATGGTCGGAGACCCGGAGGATGCGGCGGTCCGGACCCACCGTGTAGAGCATCGCCGGCGTGCTGTCATAGATCTCCTGGTTCAGGCGCTGCGCCTCGTCCAGCCGCGCCACGGTGGCGACCAGGGCCTTGTTCGCCCGGTTGAGTTCGGTGACTTCCAGGGCCACGGAGTTGAACTCGATCACTTCGCCCGCCGGATCGCGGATCGCGATCACGGAGAGCAGGACGTCCACCTCCGCGCCGTCGCGGGTCAGCAGGGTATAGGGAATGTCATGCACCTCGCCCTCGCGCAGGGTCTGCGGCACCACCTGGCTGCGGCCGCGCGCGGCGGATTCCTCGGTCATGAACTCGCCGGTGAGCCGGCCCAGCAGCTCATCCCGGGAATAGCCGAGGCGTCGCAACAGATAGTCCGACACCCGCACGATGCGGCGCTCCGCATCCAGGGTCAGCTGCATGACCGGCGTCCGGTCGAATGTGTCCTGGTAGAGCCGCGCCTGCTCTTCCATCCGCGCCTGGGCGGCCACCTCCGCGGAGATGTCGAGCGCGGAGCCGATCAGGCGGATCACCCGCCCGCTCTGTGGGTCGCGCATCGGCATCAGGGTGGTGCGCCACCAGCGCGGGCCGGACGGATGGGCGATGGATTCCCGGTAGTCGATCGCGGCATCCGCCGCCAGGCACTGGCGGTACCTCTCGACCACGGCCGCCGCCACCGCCGGCGGCAGGCATTCCTCCGGCTTCCGGCCGACCACGTCGACGCTGCGCATGCCGGTGAGATCCTCGTGCGTGCGGTTCAGACCGCCGAACCGGAACGTGCCGTCGGGATCGATATCGACGATGAACATTGCCGCCGCGACCAGGTCGAGCAGTTCGCGGATCGCCTCCGACGGTGCGGCGGCCAATGCCGGATGCAGGGCTGCATGTTCCATCGCCTATCGCTAGCACTGCCAACGACCGGGAGCCATCGTCCGAAAGGTGCGAGGCTCCGCGAATATCTCGATTTTGGGACAAAATCGAAATGTATTGCGGATTGATTTCGCCTACAGTGCGTCTGCGTCGATCCGGTGTCGGCATGATGGGACATGCTCAGGGGAAGCTGCCGGATCACGGGAGCATTTCGTACCCTTTGCGGCCAATGCGCCTGCCGCCCGGCAGCCGCTCCACCGCCGTCTGGAATACGTATGCGACCGAGCGCCAGCAGGCAGCCGCGACGGTCGCTGCCTGCAGCGATGCATGCCGCCTGCCGGTCGCGCGACAGGCGGCCTCACAGCCGGGGCCTTCCGCTCCGGCCCGGCGGGGGACGAAGCGGGACGATGGCTGGCGGACGAGAGCAGATGCCAGCCCGGAGCGGCCCCTATGCCGGGTCTGTCCCCGATGCCGGATCAGCCCCCCATGCCGGATCAGCCCCCCATGCCGGATTTGGGCCGGCTTCCGGATCCGGTGCCGGCGCGCGGCCACCCTTTCCGGACAATCCGGACGACATCGTTCGCCGGCACAAGCGCAGCTTCTTCTTCATCGGCACCACCTTCGTCGCCCTGCTGCTGGTCTCCATCGCGGCGAGCTGGGCCGGGATCGAGGTGGTCAATGCCACCCGCGCCTATGCCACCGGCGAAGGACGCTATTCCAAGGCACAGAAGATCGCCGTCCTGAACCTTCACCGCTATGCGGAGAGCGGCAGCGCCGCGGACTATCGGGCATTCCTGGAGGCGATCGACGTGCCGCGCGGCGACCGGGACGCGCGCCTGCAGCTGGAGGCGGAAATCCCCGATACCGCGGTGCTGCACGACGGGCTCTTGCGGGGGCAGAACCACCCGGCCGACCATTGGGGGCTGATCACCCTGTTCCGGCTTTTCGACTGGTGGGAGCCGTTCGCGGCTGCGGTGGCGGACTGGCGTACCGGTGATGCCCTCGTGGCGGAGCTGCTTGCCGCGGGACAGGACCTGCATGCCCTGGTCCAGAGCGGCGCCGGCCACGGCGAGCGCATGCGGACCCTGACCCGCATCGACGGGATCGACCACCGGCTTACCCGGCTGGAAGACAATTTTTCCGCCCGGATGGGGGAGGCTGCGCGGGCCGCCAAGAACCTGGTGGTGTTCGGCCTGGGGGGGACGACCTTCATCCTGTGGGCCGTCGGCATGGCGTTCGCCACCCGGCTGCTCCGGCGGCAGCTCGCGGCGGACCGTCGCCTGGCCCGCAGCGAAGGCCGTTTCCGCGACTATGCCGACGTCGCGTCCGACTGGTACTGGGAGACCGATGCCGGGCACAACATCCGTTTCCTGTCCGAGCGCTTCTTCGAAACCACGGAATACGGGCCGGCCGACATCCTGGACCGTTCCGCCATCCGCTTCATGGAAGACCATGTCGCCGACGGCCGCCCCGACGAGAGACTGGCTGCCCTTGCCGAGCGGCGGCCGTTCCGCGGCCTGCAGATCCGCCTTTCCCGGCCGGGAGGGGAGCCCGGCTTCTGGGCCCTGGCGGGCAAGCCCTGCTTTGATGCCGATGGCGCCTTCCAGGGCTTCCGCGGCGTCGGTACGGATGTCACCGGCCAGATCATGGACAGCCGCTCCCTGCGCCTCGAGAAGGAGCGGGCGGAGATCGCCAACAAGGCGAAGTCGGAGTTCCTGGCCAATATGAGCCACGAACTGCGCACCCCGCTCAACGCCATCCTGGGCTTCGCCGAGGTGATCCGGGAGCAGATGTTCGGTACCGGTGCCGTGCGCCGCTATGCCGACTATGCTGGCGACATCCACACCTCCGGCAGCCACCTGCTGTCGATCATCGACGACATCCTCGACCTGTCGAAGATCGAGGCCGGCCACAGCGCGCTGGTGGAGGCAGAGGTCAGCCTGTCCGACCTGTTCGCCCGCACCCGCACCCTCCTCGGCGACCGGGCGGAACGGGCCGGCCTGGACCTGGTGACGGAGATTGACACGCCGTCCCTGCGCCTTCGGGTCGACGAGCGGAAATTCAAGCAGGCGCTGCTCAACCTGCTGGCGAATGCCCTGAAGTTCACGCCGAAGGGCGGCACCGTGATCCTGTCGGTCCTGGACGATGGCGGGCAGGAATTCGGCATCAGCGTCCGCGACACGGGCATCGGCATCGCGGAGAAGGACTTCGACATCGTCCTGGCGCCCTTCGGACAGGTCGAATCCGCCTATCGGCGGCAGCATCCGGGCACCGGGCTCGGCCTGCCGCTGGCCAATGCCCTGATCGCGCAGCATGGCGGCCGGCTGTCCCTGCAGAGCGCCGTCGGCATCGGCACCACGGTGACCCTGTGGCTGCCGCGATGGCGGGTCCTGTCGGGCCAGGCCGCCGCGGCGGGGCCGGCAGCGGAAGATGGCCGGACAGGCCGCGTGATCGCCCTGCCCCGGCGCTGAGCCGCCTGACCGCTTCCTGAAACGAAAAGGGGCGCATCGATGCGATGCGCCCCCTTCGGAACCACTCGACGGAAACCCGGCCGGGCCGGCCGGGACTGCCCCCGGCCGGGGGCGGCGGTCAGGCGTCCATGCGGCCGATGATCGAGATCGCCGCCACATTGTTGCTGGGCATGCCGCCCAGATTGTGGGTCAGCGCCAGCCGCGGATCCTTCAGCTGCCGGTCGCCGGCGCGGCCCAGCATCTGCAGGTAGCATTCGTAGACCATGCGCAGGCCCGACGCGCCGATCGGATGGCCGAAGCATTTCAGCCCGCCGTCGATCTGGCAGGGCACCACGCCGTCGGCGTCGAAGGCACCGTCCAGCACGTCCTTCAGCGCGGTGCCTTCGGCGGAGAGGTTCAGGTCCTCCATCGTCACGAACTCGGTGATCGAGAAGCAGTCATGCACCTCGGTCATCGACAGCTCTTCGCGCGGGTTCTTGATGCCGGCCTCGGCATAGGCCTTCTGCGCCGCCTTGCGGGTGGTCAGGAAGTAGGTGCCGTCCCAGCTGGTGTGCTGGCTCTCCACGCCGTTGGACAGCACCAGCTGCAGCGCCTTCACCGTCACGATGTCGGTCTTGCCCAGGCTGCGGGCGATCTCCGGCGTGGTGACGATGGCGCAGGCGGAACCGTCCGACACGCCGCAACAGTCGAACAGGCCCAGCGGCTCCGCGATCATCGGCGCGCCCAGGATCTGGTCCATCGAGGGCGTGTTGCGCAGATGCGCCTTCGGGTTCTTCGAGCCGTTCTGGTGGCTCTTGTAGGAGACATGGCCGATCGCGCGCTTCAGGTCCTCGCGGTCCACGCCATGCTTGCTGGCATAGGCATAGGCGAGCTGGGCGAAATTGCCCGGCGCCGATCCCGACGGCTGCCAGAGGTCGCCCAGGGTGCCCTTGGTCTGGGTCGGCAGGCCGCCATAGCCGGTGTCCTTCAGCTTTTCCACGCCGATCGCCATGGCGATGTCGCAGGCGCCGGAGGCCACCGCATAGACGGCGCCGCGCAGCGCCTCGGTGCCGGTGGCGCACATGTTCTCCACATGGGTCACCGGGATGTTCGGCAGGCGCAGCGCATTGGCCGCCGGCAGCGCCGACTTGCCGAGCGAGACATGGTCGGCATAGAGGCCGAACCAGGCCGCCTCGATCTGGCTGCGCTCGATGCCGGCGTCCTTCAGCGCCTCGGTGAAGGATTCCACCATCAGGTCTTCCGCGCTGGAGTCCCAGCGCTCGCCGAACTTCGAGCAACCCATGCCGATGATGGCGACCTTGTCCTTGATGCCGCTGGCCATTGCCTCGCTCCCTTCAGCTCCGTTCCGTCAAAAGATGGGGCGATGCGCCCCCGCATTCAAACAGGCGCCGCTCAAGCCCCGATCGCCGGCGCGGCCTTCCAGAAATAGCGGCGATAGCCGCGCGCGAAGTCGAAATCCTTGATGCGATAGACCATCCGCATGTCCTGGCCGATGGCGATCGCGCCGACCTCGTCGTCGGTCATCTCCATCGTCACCTTGCCGCCCTCGGCAAAGGTCACCGCGCCGAAATGCAGCGGCGGCGCATAGGAGTGGGTCAGCCAGTCGGCGGTGAAGGATGCCACCTTGCCGGTCTTGTCGGCAAAGGAATAGGGCTCCTGCGTGTCGGTCTCCTGGCAGTTCGGGTTGACGCAGATCCGCGTCTTCGGGAACTGCACGGTGCCGCACTTGGTGCAGCGGCCGCCGTCGAAATGGCCGACCATGTCGACATTGCGCCAGGCAGAGGTCAGCGCGGTCTTGGTGTCCTGCTCCGCCCGCATGCCCCAGTCGATCGCCAGATGGCCGTTGAAGGAGAGGAACTTCAGGTAGTTCGTCTCCTCCTTGCGGTGCTTCAGGTAGCCGCCGATGCCGGTCCGCTTCGGCAGCTTCGCCAGCGCGTCGGTGGTGCGGAAGACCAGCGCGTCAGCGCCCTGGCCGAAGCCGGCCACGACGATGACCGCGCCGGGTTTCGCGCCTTCCAGGCAATGGGCCAGCATGACCAGCGGATGCGCCGCGCCGGTCTCGCCGCAGACCCCGTCCAGGGTGTCGGCCACCGTCCCCTCGTCGATGCCCAGACCCGTGGCGATGCGTTCCGCCAGCTTCGGGAAGATGCAGGGCATCACGAAATGATTGACCGCGGCGGGCTCGACCCCGGCCTCCGCCAGGGCGGCCTTCACCGCGGCGGGCACGAACTTCTGGTAGCCTTCCTCGCGGACCCAGCGCTCTTCCCAGCCATAGTCGAAATCGGCGCCGGACTCGCGGAAATGGTCGACGAAGTCGGCGGTGACCGCGCCGGCGCCCAGGAA
>MDTD01106319.1_pt1 | contig 21292 bp, 18 predicted proteins | sample 811221 | NCBI WGS metagenome assembly MDTD01 (sample SAMN05326646, study PRJNA326480) | marine metagenome | isolation source: seawater | place: Pacific Ocean: South West | collected 2011
GCTCCCTTAGAGTTTGAAGACTGCAATATGACGCTACCGTTCGTTGACGCCGACACCGATGTGCAGGTAAGCCATAAGGGACCTCATGACTTCAAATCTGTTGATACGAGAAGCTCAAAACTCTGAATATGAAACAGTGGCAAATCTCACCATGGCGGCCTACAGGCCTTTGTTTGCGGGCGTCCAGCTCCCGGACGACTTGGGCTGGTATGGGGCCGAGTTGCGCGACGTGGCCGGTCGTGCCGCCCGCTCTGAAATCATCGTGGCGGTCATCGATGGACAGATAGTCGGAAGTCTCGCCTATCACGACGATTACTCAGAAGAAGTGAAATCCGGTAACCCCCAAAATTGTGCGGGATTTAGAGTGCTCGCGACAGACCCGAATGTGCAAGGTCGTGGCATTGGAGAAGCGTTGACCCGGTGGTGTATCGACAGAGCTCGCTCTGACGGTCGGACCGCGCTATTGCTCAATACAACGGACTACATGAAGGCGGCTCAACGGCTGTACCGTCGACTCGGGTTTGAGCCCTACCCAGAAATCGGATACGAAATTGGAGGAAGCCAGCCCGTGGAGGTGTTGGGTTTCCGCTTAGAGCTAAGGGATTGAAATTGCAGAAGCGACGCGCAGTAATTATCACCACCATCGTGCTGGTTGTCGTAATTGGGGCGATGGGAGCCTATGGAGTTTGGCGGGTCCTATCAGCCGCCCCAGAGGAAGTGTCACTGGACGCCGCGGTAGCGGCTGTGCAGCAACAAGAAACATCCAATACAGATGTTGGTGACGAACCCACAAAGCAAACCGAGGTGAACGACGTTGCTAGTGATCCGGGTTCTTTAAATGGGGCTTGGCGTGTCGACTCGGAAACGGGCAGCTTCAGTTTTGAGGAATCAACTGGCTCATTTGTCGGATTTAGAGTCAAGGAAGAATTAGCAAAAATCGGCGCAGTCACAGCTGTCGGCCGGACCGATCAAGTGACTGGCGAACTATTTATCGATGGAAGTGAAATACAAACAGTTTCGGTTTCTGCCGACCTGTCATCGATCGTCACCAACGATTCGCGTCGAGATAGCGCGGCGCGCTACGCCCTCAACGTCAAACAAAATCCGACCGCTACTTTCAATCTGACTCAGCCATTGGCACTCTCCGAGATCGACGGATCAAAAGTTTCGGTTCGAGCTGAAGGTCAGTTAACTGTCAATGCGATTACTCGAGACGTAAACGTTGATCTCGATGCGCAACTGGTTAACAACACGATTGTTGTGGTGGGTTCTACAAAGGTCACTTTTTCTGATTATGACGTCGCGGTTCCTTCGGCGAGTATCGTCCTGTCTGTAGACGATCACGGTGTGGTTGAGTTTCAGTTGCTCTTTACCCGCGAATGAGTGGTTATTCGCGCATCATTTCCGAACGACCGATTCCTTCGCCGTCCAAAATTTGATCTTCGTCGAGTTCAACTGTGACCTTGATTAACTTGCCCGTGTAGGAATTTGGCGTTTCGTAGTGCGACACCGCAGTGCCCCTGTCCATGCCTACATCCAGTCCCGACCACGAAATCATCAGGAAGAAAATATTCTCTGTTTCTAGACTCGCTATCGCCTTGCCATCAACGACCAAGCTCCCCACCCCGTGATGTCCCTCAGGAGCGCGCGTCATATGAAACCCCAAGCTCGTGGACCCCTTGGGAATCGGTTCAGGTGAACGAACGATCTGGTGGCTGCCCCCTATGTTGAGATCATGTACAAGATGACCTTCGTTATCGATATAGAGGCTGTAGCCAGAAGTTGCATCGCCGTGGGCAATCAGTACCCCACAAACGCCGGGACGAGTTGGCTCAACTAACGCATCTAGCCGATAGCTGCGGCTCCGGAGGTCAGGAGCGACATCGCTCGGTAAGTGACCCATCCCCGCCCAGAAAGTAAAAGACGTTCGCTGACCCAAATGCCGCGCAGCGTTCTCAGCGAATCGTTCAGCAAAACGATCATCGAGAGGTAACACCTGATACGAAGTTGCTTGTTCCCACCACAGATCAGTCATGGTTTTAAGTCGGCCCTGCTCTGAAGCTGACAGGTCGTTGGTTTCATTGAAATCAGCGTCCAGATTAAAGAGTTCCCATTCATCATCTTCGTATGGAGTTCCTGGTGGGTGATAGGCCACCGCCTTCCAACCCTCATGAATCAGTCCCCGATGCCCAAACATTTCGAAATACTGGGTCCGCTTTTCCGTGACTGCGTTCGCATCTGCGAAAGTAGACGCGAAACTCACTCCTTCTATGGGTTTTTGGGGGATCCCGTTAATAACTTCGGGTGCATCAATCCCAATGCTGTCGAGCAGAGTTGGAACAAGATCGCATGCGTGGCAGAACTGTGCTCTCAGCCCCGGTTCGGTAACTCTCTCCGGCCAATGGATAATCAGCGGATCCCTAACCCCACCGCCGTGAGTGTTTTGTTTATAGCGACGTAACGGAGTGTTAGCTGCCATCGACCATCCCCAAGGAAAATTTGAGTGAGTGTCGGGCCCCCCGATGTCATCAATTCTGTTCAGTTTGTCTTCCATGGACTCGGGTAGTCCGTTATAAGGACCCATCGCATTCACGAAGCCCAGCGGACCTCCTTCTTGACTCGCGCCATTGTCGGAAAGAACCATGATCACCGTATTATCGAGCTGGCCGGAAGCTTCTAAGTGAGCTACGAGCCGAGCAAGGTGCTGATCCGCGTGGTGAAGCATGGCTGCGTATGCCGCTTGGAGGCGTATCGCTACTCGCTGGGTGCTTTCATCAAGATCCGCCCAGGCTTCGACGGCGTCGTTTCTCGCTGGTAATTCCGTATCTCTGGGCACCACTCCCAACTCGATTTGTTTCGCTAGTCGTTGAGATCTTTCAGTGTCCCAGCCGTGCTGAAAAACGTGATCGTAATGTTTGATTAACTCCTGTGGCGCCTGATGTGGGGCGTGGCACGCGCCGAGCCCGATGAGGGTCATCCATGGTGTTTCGGGCAGGCTCGCCTCGTGCGACGCAATGAATTTGATTGCCTGATCAAAGAGGTCTTCGGTGAGGTGATACCCAGTTTCGAATTTCCCGGGAGCTGCTATGTGACTGTTGTCGATAACCAACTCCGGTGAATAGTGGTCAGTCTCTGCATCTAAGAATCCGTAGAAGCGGTCAAATCCTCTGCCGAGCGGCCAGCCGTCGAAAGGCCCCGTAGGACCCGACTCCGTCAAAGGCGTGACATGCCATTTACCCACCATGTAGTTCCTATAGCCGAATGAACCCAACATCTCCGCAAGTGTTCCGGCGTCTTTGCTTATCTTTCCTCGGTAACCGGGATAGCCGCTGTCGAAATTTGCCAGACAACCAACCCCAACTGAATGATGGTTTCGTCCCGTTAGCAACGCGGCACGGGTCGTCGAACACATAGCTGTTGTATGAAATCCGGTGTAACGAAGGCCGCCAGCAGCTAGACGGTCAATCGTCGGGGTAGCAATAGATGATCCGTAACAGCCAAAATCCGAAAATCCGACATCGTCGAACAGCACGATCAAAATGTTGGGGCTTCCTTCCGGGGGAGTTGGACCCCCGGGCCAGAAGGGAATTGACTCGCTGCGAACATTCACGATGCAGATCCTAGGAACATTTGTTGCTCGCGTGAAGTAAGAGCACGTTTTGAAATAGAAGCTGAGTTATTGCGTAGACCTCTCGAGGTTAGGGAGTTGCCAAGCCGCGACTGCAGCGAATGCGAAGACGATTGCCAAAAGTGAGTAGGTGAAAAAATATGAACCTGTGAGATCAGCTAATACGCCGCCTGTAATGGGCCCGAGCACCGAAGCTGGCCCGTAGAAAATGGTCATTGCCCCGAAAACAGCTGTGAAGTCCTGCTCGGCTACTTGATCGCGCACAAATGCTGCGGTCAAAGGAGGAACTGCCATTCCTGTTGTCCCGTATAGGAGGGCAGCGAGGGCCGCCGCCCACGTGTTCCCGACTAAAACCAAAAGGCACGTGGATGCTCCAATTGCGGTCACCAAACACATTGTTTTGGGACGCCCCAAGCGATCGCTGAGCCGCCCGAATATGACGGCACCAACTACGCCACCGATGCCCATCAGAGCCCACAACTGAGTTGTGAATTCTCGTGACATGCCATGATCGTTTTCGAGTGATAAACCGAAGAACTGGAACCATGAGGCAGCGACGAACGCGAATGCCATATAGAAAAAAACAGCGGTCTTCCAAGCTTGCAACCGGTTGACTGCTTTGATCCCTGCTCCCAACGGTAAAGGCGTCGAGACGTCTCCCCGCAGCACGAAATAGAGAATCCCGAGAATTACGGCGGCTGAAACGGTTTCCAAAAGCCACATTTCTCGCCACGCTCCATCGTCATTGATGACACTGCGAAGAGCCGAAGTTGCGAAGGGCACGATTATTGAACCGACTGCCATAGTTGCGGTTAGCAAACCCATTACGGCACCCCTCCGTGACACGGGGACATCCGCTGTTGCGATGATCGGCATCGTTAACCAGATCCCGGCGCCACCTAAACCGGCCAGGGCTGTCCCAACCATTAACTGATTGGTGTTTGGGGCGGTTCCAAGACACAAGAGTCCGCTGAGCACTATCCACAGACCACATTTCAATAGCACTGTCGGTGTGACGCGGCTCGCTAGATATGTGACGGTGATGACGCCGCAGAGATATGCGGCCATATTTACTGAACCCGTAGCCCCTGACGCTGTTGCGCTTAACCCTAAGTCGTCAGCAATCGCTGGCAGCAGAAGCGGCATTGTGCTGCGACCGAAAGTGTGCGAGACCACGCCGGCGAGGGTGATGAGAATTACCCTCGACCAACTCATTTGCAATGGGGCGCTAACAGTGAAAACTGACGGTGAACCGCGTCGACCAAGAGACAACAACTCGGGTCTGTTCGTAGGGTCAATTTTCTGGGTCACAGAACGGGCCCCGCCCATCTCATCGCCACTTTGGCGTTGTTGGTGACATAACCCTACGATTGTCTCGTGCCTGTCTACTCCTATCGCTGTCAGAAATGTGAAGAGACCTTCGATAGGCGCCGGCCGATGTCGGAGTCAAGCGAACCTGCTACGTGTCCATCTGGACATGCGGACGCTAAACGCTTACTGACAACATTTTTATCTGCAGCTGGTTCATTCGCTCCTGTCGATTCAGGAGAAACAGGTTCATGGACAGGCCGGGATGGTTGTTGTGGCGGAGGTTGCCACTCTCATTGACTTCAGTTCGGTTACTCAGTTCTAGTGGCCGCTGTCGAAAGCAATTGGTAGCCGTTCAGGACCCCAGATGCCATTCTGTAAAGGCTTCCAGATAACTGTGCCATCCAAGCGCAAATTGGGTAGACGGTCGGCAATCACGGAGAAAGCTTCCTGAAGTTCGGCGCGAGCCAGAAAAGCCCCAAGACAATAATGAATGCCGCTGCCGAACGTTAAATGAGGAGTGCCGCCCTCTCGAGTGATGTCGAACGCCAGTGGCTCCTCAAATTTTTGGGCATCATGATTCGCCGCAACGAAGTTAGGGAAGATGAGCGTACCCTGCGGGAAAATCAAGTCCCGGTAGATGATTTCCTCACTCGCGTAGCGACCGGTACCGCGCACAGCCCCCAGATATCGCATCACTTCTTCTACAGCCTGCGAAGTCAAGTCTCTGTTGGAGCGCATTAGCTCAAACTGTTCGGGGTGTTGTGCGAAGAGAGCGATGGCGCAAGCGAGTTGATTTCGTGTTGTGTCAGTACCCGCTAATAAGAGTGCGTTTGCCATCGAAAGCAACTCATCGGTAGAAAGCCGGTCCCCTTCTTGCTCTGCGATGATTAAATCGCTTAGCAAGTCGTCTCGTGGCGCAGACCTTCGTTCCGCGATCAAATCCAACATGTACGCGTCCATCTCGTTGCTGGCGGCGATGATTGCTGGAGCGTCTGTGGCTAGGTTGCCGTTGAATATCTTAAAAATGTCGACTGCCAACCGGCTAAATAACTCCCAATCTTCCGGAGGAGCGCCGAGTAATTCGCAGATGATGGGAATGGGATATGGCTCGCATACGTCGGCCACAAATTCAGAACGACCCACTTCACAAATCGGATCGAGTAGATCGTTAACGACACTTCTCATAAAAGGGCGCAAGCGGTCTGCTGATTTGGGGGTAAATGCTGGACTGACGATTCTTCGTATTCGCTGGTGGTCGTCGCCTTCCGTTGAGAGGATGCTCGGTCGCTGGGGTCGGCTGGACCACTCTTCGCTTTCATAATTTTGGGTCTCTGCTATGAGAGACAATGCGCTGAACCACTTACGGTCACGGAGCATCGCGGCACAGTCGTCGTGGGTAGTGATCACGTAACCAAGTTCGACCTTAGCGATCCAATGATCTTGAGCTAGTTGGTGAAGTTGCTCGCGTCGTTCTGCCTCTGAAAGAGATAAATCTGTTGTGACAGTGGGCAAATCCAGATCGCTAATCAAGGTCGGCATTGAGTCAGCCTAGTAATTCAGGAGTTTGAAGCGAAAACAGCAGGTGAGTTAACTGCAAATAGATGACAATGGCGCTACGGTCGCAGCTATGCCCCATCCATCGATGACTACCGAACAAATCGACAACGTTCTTTGTATTTCCGTTGACGATGGCAGAGCCAACGCCTTCTCGACTCCGCTCTTAGTAGCTCTCAGTGAAGAGTTGGCTCAAGCAGAAGCGGATTCGGACATAGGAGCGGTAGTTCTCTCTGGAAATGACAAAATATTTTTTGCCGGGTTTGATTTGGACGTAATTAATTCAGGTGACCCCAAAGCAATTACAGAAATGGGAACGGCTGGAGGAGCTTTTATCCGACAGGTTTATGGAGCTTCAGTCCCGGTCGTAGCGGCGTCCACTGGGCATGCCGTGGCGGCCGGCGCACTGCTTTTGTGTGGCTGTGACTATCGCGTTGGAGTAGATGGCCCAGTCAAGATTGGGCTCAATGAGGTTGCTATCGCGCTCACCCTCCCCAAGTGGGCACTGCTGATCGCTAGCGAGCGGCTCTCGAAGCGTTATTTACAAATTGCTGTAGCTAACGCACAGATATTTGATGGCCGCGGTGCAGTGGATGCAGGATTTCTAGACGAAGTAGCTGCATCAGACCAAGTAACGGCTCGCGCGATTGAAGTAGCCCAGGGCCTCGCTGAACAACTGGACGCCAAGGCATACGCGTCAACTGTGCGAGCCTTACGAGGTGATTTGCTCAGTCAGATGGACGCAGCGGTCGCTGCTGATCGCGCTGCAGCCGGTCTCTGATAGAGACCATGAGTGTTCAAGCTGAATCAGGCGCGCGCAGAACTCTTTTCATCACGTCGCTCGTGGGTTTTATGGTTGCCATGGAAATCACGATTATTTCAATCGCTCGAAGCCAAATTTCAGAAGCTTTCCCGAGTGCTGAAGCCGCCACTCTGTCGTGGGTCATAACTGCGTACAACATTGGGGTTGCCTCATTATTGTTGCCAGCAGGATGGATGGCCGACCGGTACGGCCGTAAGAAAGTTTTCCTGTGGGGATTGGTTGCGTTTATTTTCGGCTCTTTGCTATCGGGCCTCGCCACCTCGCCAGCACTCTTGATCGGTGCCAGAGTTGTTCAATCGATAGGAGGAGCCGCCCAATATCCGGCAGGCCTAGCCTTGTTACTCTCAGCGTTTCCCCTAGAACGACGGATGAGGGCGATAGGAGTATGGGGAGCGGTCAGTGGCTTAGCGGCGGCTTTAGCACCATCTCTTGGAGCCCTCCTCATCGAAGGATTCGGATGGCGTTCTGTTTTCCTTATCAATGTTCCCGTGGCGTTATTAGCTTTGATCGCGGGCCGTAGTTGGCTCATCGAAAGCAGGAGTCAAGAAGTAAGCGACAGAGTAGACCTCGTCAGTGTTCCCATGGCGTCGTTAGGCATCGGAGTGCTTCTATTGGCTTTGGTTCAAGGTGGCAGCTGGGGGTGGACCGCCCCGGCAACTATGTGTTCTGTCGTTGTCGGTGTGCTGATGTTGGCGACTTTTTTCCGACGGTCGCTATCACACAGGGAGCCATTGTTTGATCTGCGGCTCTTTGGAATACGCACATACGCTGTGGCCAACATTGGATCTGTGTTCTTCCTAGTGGCCTTCTTTAGTTGGATCATCGTTCTGCCTGAATTCATCCAAGAGACCTGGGGATGGTCAGTCCTGCAATCAGGATTTGCGATCGCACCAGGACCAATTGTGTCTACCGTGCTATCGGTAACTAATGGTCGCCTCGCAGATCGCATCGGTCCTCAACGCATCCTCGTAGTAGGAGGTATCGCCGGCGTTGGTGGGCTTTTGCTGCACTTCGGCTACACCGGATCAACGCCGAGCTTCTTTATGGGCTTACTGCTTCCGAACTTGGTTATGGGTGTTGCCGCTGGATGTAGCTTCGCCATGCTGGTGGGAGCATCAATGTCAGAGATCCCATCCCAGCGTTTTGGTATGGCGGGCGCCGGCCGAACCACCGTCTTTCAGCTAAGTATTGCAATAGGAGCTGGGTTAGCCATCACCTTGGTGGGGGACCCCGACGGCGGAAGCACTGCGCTGGAAGCAATGCGAAGAGTATGGATGGTCGGTGTTCTCTGTTTCTTTGTGCAGGCAATGTTGTTCTCTTTTGTGTACCCGCGTGACTCAAAGCGAACTGCTGCGATCTCCTAACGATCGATTGTGCTCAGCTATCAAGACTAGAAATACGTGCGCGAGATATGAACGACCTAGGGTGACAACATGCGCGGCGAAGACTTGTTTCGGTTCGGTGATGTTAAACGTGAGTTTGGTTTTCACCCTGCGGCGCCCGACAACCTCACAGCTCTAACGGCGAGACAAATCGATCAGTTCAATCTAGCCGGCTACTTATCTCCACTCCCGGGACTACCGGCAGCTGAAGTCGGGCAACTTCGCCAATACCTCGACTGGCTGATACCAGAAGTCGTCTCGGCTGACGATCGAAGAAATAGCTATTCGATCAACCAATATCATCAGGTGTGCCAACCGTTATGGGAACTAATCCACACTTCGCTTCTCGTGGACTATGTCACCGATATTTTGGGTTCGGAATTGGTGTGTTGGAGTACGCACCTCTTTTGCAAACTTCCTGGTGACGGAATGACAGTCCCGTTGCATCAAGATGCTAACTACTGGCCGTTTACTCCCACGAAATCACTGACCGTGTGGCTTGCCGTAGACGATGTCGATGAAGGTAACGGAGCCATGCAATTTGTTCCCGGCAGTCATCTCAGCGGCGATCTTGCCCACACCGAACTGCCGTTGGACGGTTCAGTGGTCCTCAACCGGAGAGTGATCAATCACGAAGACTATGACGACGTGGTACTCAACGAACTCCAAGCAGGCGAAGTGTCTCTGCACACTGACTTGCTGTTGCATGGATCGCCACCAAATTTGAGCGACCGCCGTCGATGCGGAATAGCGTTGCGATATTTAGCTGCCGACGTCAAAGTCGCATCAGGTGCAGAGAGTTGGGCGCACAGCGCTGTTCATGTGCGCGACGGCGACCCAACAGCGTATTGGCCGAATAGACCTCGGCCGGAGAAGGATGAACCGCACAAAATGGCCCAATTCGTTGGTGGATTTGATGGGAATCGTTGAAGATTCATCCCACCTGCGCTTTGTCGAAAATTCGACTAGCCCTACTAGCTACGTGTCATCAGACGCAATTACGACAAGAAGTTCGCCGTTATCCACTTGGTCGCCGACCGTCACCCGCACCTCGCTCACCGATCCGTCAAAAGCGGCGACAATCTGATGTTCCATTTTCATCGCCTCCATCAGAACCAACAACTGTCCGGCGGTAACAGAATCACCTTCACTGATCTCTATTGCCAGAATCTTGCCGGGCATGGGGGCCGTTAAGCCGCCCTCGACATCGGCGCTGTCAGGCTCAGGAAAACGACTTTTCTCAACGAAATTAAGACTGCCGGCCGGAATATCAACACACCACCGATTCCCGAATTTCGCAGCATGCCCAGCAGCGCGTACCTCATCCAACTGAATTTCGAAATAGTCATCGTCCAGAGCTATAAGGCGCGCAGACTTTGTTTCCTCCGCATCTCCGATGCTTACCTCAAATGAGCCATCACGTTTCGGCCTGTAATTCACTTGTATTTCGCGATCATCGTGCGCCAACAGCATTTGTTGGCTGGGCATCGAACTATTCCGAAACCCGGACGGCATGAACTCCAACGAGGTAGCGCTGTCACGATTTAGCTGCTGTGAAACCAGAGCGACTGCTATAGACGCGTCCTCGAGTTCACACTCGCCGGGAACCCTCTGCCCAGGAATGTCTACGCGAGAAATGAAATCTGTTGTTGTGTTCCCAGCGAGAAATTCTTCATGCCGCAATGTTGCAACTAAAAAATCTCTGTTCGTTACCACACCATGAAGACGTGTTCGTTCTAACGCCAGCGCCAGCTTCAGAGCTGCCTCACTGCGAGTTGGCGCGTGTGAGATCACCTTTGCCAACATGGGATCAAACTCGACTGAAACCTCTGAGCCGGATTCGATGCCTGAGTCGTACCTTACGGCAGGACCCGCCACTGGTTGCCAAATATCAACGCATCCGGTGGCTGGTAGAAAATCATTAGACGGGTCTTCAGCGTAAAGACGAACCTCAATCGAGTGACCCGAAATACTTAAATCAGATTGTTCGTAGCCCAAGGGTTCGCCGTTGGCGATACGGATTTGCTCCCGCACAAGATCTAATCCTGTTATTGCCTCTGTGACTGGGTGTTCGACTTGCAGTCGAGTGTTGACCTCAAGAAAGAAAAATTCTGCTTCGTCACCACTCCCATCGAGCAAAAACTCGACAGTCCCCGCTGACTCGTAGCCAATTGCTTGAACCGCTGCGACCGCAGCTTGACCCATTTGGTCTCTTAAAGCCTCAGACAGCACCGGTGATGGTGCTTCCTCAATCACTTTTTGATGCCGGCGTTGAATAGAGCATTCTCGTTCGAAGCAATGCAACACGGTGCCGTGCTGATCCCCCAGTACTTGAATCTCAACGTGTCTGGGAGTGGGCAAATAGCGTTCCAGAAACACGGTGTCGTTTCCGAATGCCCCCAAAGCTTCACGCTTGGCTCCGCTGATTGCGTCTTCTAAGTCGGCGTCGTTTTCTACAACCCTCATGCCTTTGCCGCCGCCGCCAGCACTGGCCTTCACTAGTAGCGGAAAGCCGATCTCCTGACCGACCACTCCAATGTCGGTTGAATCGGTCACTTCGACAGATGGAAGAGTGGGCACTGCTGCACCAACCATGGTTTCCTTCGCCGCTAGCTTGTCGCCCATTGCGGCGATAGCTGCTGGAGGGGGACCGATCCAAGTGATCTCTGCATCTGAGACCGCTTGCGCGAACTCGGCATTTTCTGAAAGAAATCCGTATCCCGGGTGTATGGCGTCGGCCCCTACCGACTTAGCGGCCTCGAGAATCTTTGCGGTGTTCAAGTACGACTCAGTTGCGGTGGTGCCGCCGAGAGCTATAGCTAAATCCGCGTCTTTAACAAATGGAGCATCGCTATCCCCGTCGGAATAGACGGCAACAGTGAATATGCCCATTTCTTTTGCTGTACGAAATACTCTTCGAGCGATTTCGCCACGATTTGCGACTAAGAGTCGTTTGATCGTCATTAAGCGCCCCTCACATCCGGAAGACGCCGAAGCCCTCGGCGCCCTCAATTTTGTTGTTGCTGCATGCAGAGAGCGACATCGCTATGACATCGCGTGTGTCGCGGGGGTCGATGATGCCATCGTCTGTCACCCGCCCCGAGGAATACAAAGCGAGGGACTTCAGTTCGTGATAGTGCTCAACCGATTCGGTGATTTTGCGATCCGCTTCCTCATCGAATTCGAGTCCCTTGCGGGCGGCCTGTCCTCGCCGGACTAATGACATCACACCAGCTATTTGTTTAGGACCCATAATCGCGATTTTCGCAGTTGGCCACAGATAAGTGAATCGAGTATTAAAAGCTCTCCCCGACATCCCGTAGTTGCCAGCCCCGTAGCTGTTTCCCAAGATCACAGTGATATGAGGAACCATTGAGTTGGAAACGGCATTGATCATCTTTGATCCGTTTTTGACGATCCCTGAATGTTCGAAGTCTTTGCCGACCATGTAGCCAGTGATGTTTTGGAGAAAGACGAGAGGGATGTCCTGCTGATTGCAGAGTTGAATGAATTGAGCGGCTTTTTCGCTGCTTTCGCTAAACAAAGGCCCATTGTTGCCAATAAGGCCGACGGGGTAGCCATGGATTGACGCCCAGCCGCAAATCAGCGTTGTCCCATAACGTGCTTTGAATTCCTCGAAACGCGAACCGTCAACTATCCGGGCGATTACCTCCCGACAGTCGATAAGTGCCTGAAGATCTCGGGGCATCAATCCCAACAACTCTTCTGGATTGTGTATCGGCGGATCGTTAGGCATTGAGGGAGCAGGACCGAGTTTTCGCCAATTCAGATGTTTGACCACCTCGCGGCACATGCGAAGCGCTTCAGCTTCGTCTTCTGCGAGGTAATCTGCGAGACCGGAGATTTCAGCATGCATTTGTGCACCGCCGAGAGTTTCGTCGTCGCTATCCTCTCCAGTCGCCATCTTGACAAGCGGGGGACCCCCTAGAAACACCTTGGATTGGTTGCGAACAAAGATGTTGTAGTCACTCATTCCGGGTTGGTAAGCGCCGCCGGCGGTTGAGCTACCGAACACCACCGCAACCGATGGAATTCGCAGCTTCGATAACTCAGTGACGTCATAAAAGAGCCTGCCTGACTCTGAGAAATGATCGCTTTGTTCAATCATCTGCCGTTCTGGGTCATCATCTCCTCGTAGGTCACCGCCAGCGGACTCAACGAACTGAATGTAGGGCATCCGATTTTCGCGAGCGATTTGGATAGCGCGCATTAACTTTCGTCCAGCTACCTGGGTCATAGCGCCACCCAAAACAGTGGGATCGTTTCCTTCGATTACACACTCAACACCTTCAATTACGCCTATTCCCATAACCAGGCCGCCGCCGACTGCATAGTTAGTGCAGTAGCCAGCAAGGGAACTGATCTCGAAAAATGGTGAGTCTGTATCGAGCACCATTTGGATGCGCTCGCGCACGGGCATCTTGTCGCGGCTGCGCATTCTTTCCATAGCGGCGGGCCCGCCGCCAGCAGCTGCCTCATCGTGCAAATCATCGATGATTGCGAGCTGTTCCAGCATGTCATCGCAGTTTTTTTCAAACCAATCGGCGTTGGTATCTATGTGAGATTGGAGTACTGACACTCTGTTCTCCCTTTAAACACTTTCTTCAATCTTCGATTCCTAGGTGAAACAGCGGCCGAGAGCAAGCGCGTTGCAAAATCATCAGCCAAACTTGCAGCCGTGAGCAGCGAAACACAAGAGTCTCCATGGCTCCCGACGACCCACCGAATGGTTAGATCCGACGTTGAGCGAAACTATGTCCTGTGGGTTGACCTACCCCCGACTTACGATCCGGAAGGGGATCAGACCCACCCGCTCTATCTGTGTTTCGACGCCATGTGGACCTACGGAACAGTGGTGGACACCGTCCGACTTTTGGCACCCACTAAAGATCTCCCCAAAGCGATTGTCGTTGGTGTTGCCCACGACGAGGCTTCGTACCGGGATGTGATCCAACTCCGAGCGATGGACTTCACTACGACCGCTGTTGACGCGCCTGCACTTACCGGTGTTCGAGTGCCCGGGGAACAACTCGGTGGCGCAGAGGCGTTTCGTGTGTGGACCCAAAAAGAAGTCATTCCATTTTTAAAGGCGCGATACCGCATCTCAGAAAGCACCTTTATTGGGCACTCCTTTAGTGCACTTTTCGGAGTACATGTTCTCTTCGAAAGCCCTCAAATGTTTGACCACTATCTGCTCGCTAGCCCATCAGTCTGGTGGGATGACCAAGTCATGTTTCGTCGCGAGCAAGAGCGATATGACAGCGGCGAAAGGCTTAAAGCACACGTATTTATGTCCAAGGGCGAACTAGAGACAGACGAACTGTCACCCCATCAAGAGTTCTATGACCAACTCGCTTCACGGGACTATGACGACTTGCAGCTTCATTGGCAGATTTTTCCCAAAGAAACCCATCTGTCGGTCACACCGGTCGCATTGAGTCACGGATTAAGGACCCTTCACGCAACCCAATGAGCATTGTCGACCATTTCTAAGCAAGAATAGAGTCATGGGGGCACCACTAGTTACTGAAGAACCGTATGCATCGGACGGGACCGTGCCGGTGTATGACGCTGACGCGCACATAGCTGAGCCAACATCTGTATGGCAGGAGTACACGGATCCGAAATTCCGAGAAATGGTGATGCAATGTCGTTCAGTTGGGAAATTGGACAGCATATTTATCGAGAACTCTGACATTGGCACAGCATGCGCACCTGCGTGTATTCCCAACGCATACGGCACCGAAGTCACCTGGGATGACATTGTCCCTGGTAGCTATGACCCAGGTGAACGAATCAAAGTGATGGATGAAGAAGGCCTCGCCGCAGCCCTTATGTTTCCTTCACTTCACCTCCTGTCCGGTGATATTGCAGACCCGGAAGTGGCGGCTGCGAATGCTCGCGGTTACAACCGATGGATGTCGGACTTTGTGTCAGAGAACCCCGATCGACTGTATGGAGTCGGGGTAACGCCCTTACAGTCGGTCGATCATGCCGTCGCCGAAATTGAGTTCTGTGCGGAAGCAGGACTCACTGGAATGACGTTCCGGCCTGAGCGTTACAACGGTCTTGAGTTGTTTTCCAAAGAGATAGATCGAGTTTGGTCTGCAGCTGAAGACCATGACATGACTATCGCTATTCACGGCAGCTTTGGTTCTGATATGACCAGCTTCGCTAAAACTCGCTACAGCAACCAATTCTACGTCCACATGGTGTGCCATCCGTTTGAACAGATGGCGTCGGTGATGGAGATTGTGGCGAGTGGAATTCTTGACGATCATCCTCGCTTGAGAGTGGGCTTCTTCGAGTCCGGGTTAGGTTGGCTCCCTTATTGGTTGGACCGATTAGACGAACACAAAGAGTCGATGGGCCATCTGGTGCCCAGGTTGAAACGAGAACCAACTGAAATCTTCTCCGAGCAATGCTTTGTGACGATGGAGGCCGGTGAGGGGGAGGCTTTCGCCCAGCTAGCTGACATGGGTCTGGCCCATACCGTTGTTTGGGGTTCCGATTACCCCCATTACGACTGCACATACCCCGGGGCGTTAGCGGAGCTTGACGAGACTTTCGAACGAATTGGGAGAAACGACCTACGATCAGAAGTTGTGTATACCAACGCCAGGCGATTTATGGGACTCGGGTAATCATGACCACTGTTACTGCTGCCGATGGCCACGAATTCGCTGTATACACAGCGCGACCTTCAGGCAACACAAAGGGACTTGTGGTCGTAGTCCAAGAAATTTTTGGGGTGAATGAACACATTCGCAGCGTGGCCGACCGCTATGCGGAACTCGGCTACATGGCGGTCGCCCCATCACTCTTTGATCGTGTTCAAAAGAACGTTGAGTTGAATTACGACGAAGAGGGCATTGAGGTGGGACGTAAAATTGCGTTCGAAGATCTCTCAATGGATCAAGTGATGATGGACATCGAAGCAACGATTGGCCATTATCCGCAGCGGGGTGGGGTAGGCATAGTTGGTTATTGTTGGGGTGGTTCGATCTGCTACGTAGCTGCCGCACGGCTATCGGACAAGATTTCGGCAGCATCGGGGTATTACGGCGGCCAGATCATGCCCCACATCGAAGAAGAACCAAGAGTGCCCCTGATGCTTCACTTCGGGGCAGAAGACGCGGGTATTCCGCTCGAGAATGTTCACGCGATAGCCCAGCGCTGGCCTCACATAGATGTTCATATATACGAAGAAGCGGGCCATGGCTTCAACTGTGACGCTCGGGGAAGCTATGAAGAATCCTCCGCTGCACTTGCCTTAGAGCGCACCTTGGAACACTTCGCTCAGCACGTGGACGGCTAGCAGCGACTCAATCTTGGTCGAAGAAGACAAGCCCTTGATTAATAGCAGGTCCTCCATCTTCGGTGAGAACCTCAAAGCGCGCTACATCCTGACCATCAACTGGCGTCACATCTAGAACTCGCACCGTGACAGTCGACGGCATAAGCACCATCGACGCCATCCGTCCTCTAATACGACGGACGCGCTCGGGGTTACCTTCAGCAACCGTGGAGATAGTGGCACTCACGCCGAGTGCCAAGGTGGCGGTTCCATGCAGAATGATTGCTGGTAAACCAGCAGCCTCAGCTACGGACGCATCAGTGTGTATAGGGTTCCAAATTCTTGCCGATTCGGTGTAAGTATGAGCAGCTCCTTGGGCTACAGCAACTGGTACCTCTGCTACGGGGTTCGTAGGCAACGGTCCGAGTTCAGGAACGACTGGATCGTCCTGTGCTGGTCGATCGTCGCCCTCGGCAGGTACCCCCAGATACATGCCACCTTGATGCGTTGTGAACACGCGGTCACCATTCGCGTCAAAAGTTTCGATTCTCATCGTTGTATACGCACCGGGGCTCTTGTTCTCAACCCCCGTGTAGGTCAAGTGGGTATCTAAAACATCGCCCGGTTTAGGTAAACGGTGAACCGTTAGATCATGAGTTGCATGCACCGATTGGCGGGTTTCCTCGGGCGTAATGCCCCACTTATCTGCTAGCTCTCTTCCCTGAACGATCACCGGCCATTCTGGACAGACAGCAAACATTGGGTGAGCGACAATTCCGCTCTCACGACGGGTGTCAAAGTAACAGTCTTGGGTATCACCGAGTGCAGCTGCGTACGCCATGATCCAACGCGCATCCACTTCATGTCGTATTGGACCTATCCGATCGCCGACCATGTCTGTAGGAACCGGCATGTGGCACCTCCTCGGATTTGATTGACTCTTGCACTGTAGTTGTGATTGCGGTTGGCGGGTCGTTAGACAGGTACCGTCATTTCTGACCGGCTAGCTTCTCGGACTATGAGAGCACTTTTCTCACCAGACGGTCTTATGGGAAAGCTGTTTTTTAGGGCTGTACGCGGATCGGTCAGAATCTTCTTGTTTCGTTGGTTCCGGCTCAGAGTTGAAGGTCGAGAACGTCTTCAGGTCAACGGCGGAGTGATCATTGCACCAACTCACCGATCTAATCTTGACGGTCCCTTGATCGGCAGTTCGAGTCATCGACGTGTCCGATATCTGGGCAAAGATTCGCTATTTCGACCTGCTGCCGCTGGATGGGCGATGCGTTCGCTTGGATCTTTTCCTGTTCGACGAGGAGAAGCTGACTTAGATGCCATGCGCGCCGCCAAAGAAATGCTTGATGCAGGTGAATGCATGTTGGTCTTTCCTGAAGGGACCCGACAGATCGGCGACACGATCGGAGAGGTATATGACGGGACAGCCTGGTTGGCGTCTAAGGCGAACACACCTGTAGTGCCCGTAGGTATTGCTGGTACAGAGGTGGCAATGCCGACGGGGTCGAAGTTCCCGTCAAGGGTTCCAGTGACCGTCGTCGTTGGAGAAATCATGGACCCCCCGAAGGGGGCAGATGGCCAAAGAGCCAAACGTTCAGATCTGAAGCTGTGGACAGAAGATTTAAAGAATCGTCTGCAGGAATGCCAGACCCGCGCACGCGAAATGTTGAATGACTGATGCGTCTCTACTGGATTGCCAGCCCTTCAGGTCGGTTGGCAACAGCCCCAGCTCCAAGTGGGAGTTCGTTGGAGCGAGATATTTGGGATCTACAGCAAGAAAAGGTCACAACGGTTGTTTCGCTGCTTACCGACGACGAAGCAGGGAGTATTGGTCTGAGTGGTGAACCTGAGGCTGTTCGCTCCGCCGGAATGGAATTCATAAGTCTGCCAATACCCGACTTTGGAATTTTGGACTCATTCGATGACGCATTGGAAACCATTTCTCAGGTCGTAAATGATTTAGAGGATGGAGGCACAGTTGTCGTTCATTGTCGTGGCGGTATTGGCCGATCTTCGACCATCGCCGCAACAGCACTCACCCAAATAAATGTGAACCCTGACGACGCCATGGATCGAATAGCCGACGCCCGAGGAATGAAAGTCCCTGAAACCCCGGCACAGAGGATGTGGGTGCATGGTTACGCTGAATGGGCGGCAAAACAAGAATGACTAAGCCAGTTGCTCAGGCGCTAGAGAACGTTCGCATTTGCGACTTCACCGGACAACTTGCTGGGGCTGGAGCAACGAAAATTCTTGCCGCTTTTGGGGCAGAAGTAATTCGCATTGAGGACCCCGTTCACAGAGGCAAGTGGGACATTCTGCGGGGAGTTCCACCATGGGTCGGAGATGCGCGCGGACTTGAAGCGGGGGGAGCCTTCAACAATCACAACGCGGGCAAGCTAGGCGTGACTTTGAACCTCAGAGAGCCTCGCGCTAAAGAACTTCTCCGCGAACTCGTTGCAGTGAGTGATGCCGTAACTGAAAACTTTGCAGCGGGAGTAATGGAACGCCTCGGTTTCGGATACGAGAGCTTGCGTGAGATTCGAAACGACATCGTCTACGTCTCAAATAACGGTTTCGGAGCAACGGGACCCTATAGCCCTTTCAAGTCATGGGGCCCCATTGCTCAGGCAGTATCGGGACTCACTCATACCTCAGGTCTGCCTGATCTCCCACCAGCTGGGTGGGGATATTCGTTTATGGATCACACCGGCGGCTACTACATGGCAACAGCGATACTTATGGGTTTGCTACATAGACAGCGCACCGGCGAAGGTCAATGGGTTGACCTTGCCTGTATTGAAGCAGCCGGCACATTGAATGGTGTCGCGACACTTGATGCGACCGTTAACCAGAGGCCAATGAGACGTTCCGGAATGCCCAATAGCAACCGATCACAGTCTCCGCAGATGGCGCCACACGGGATCTGGCAAACCCGAGGTGAGGACGAATGGGTAGCAATCGCTGTGCGAAATGACGACGATTGGAAAGCTATGTCGGAAGTCATAGGAGAGCCGTGGTCGACAGAAAAACGTTGGGAACAAATAGAAGTTCGCCTGCGTGACGAAAGTGAACTTGAACAACGGCTAGCTGAGTGGGCTATCACCCAGAACCGACGCGAAATAGCTGAACGGCTTGTCGATGCAGGGGGGCCCGCAGCTCCGGTTCTCAAGCCACAAGAACGAATCGAGTTTGATCAGAGAACTATCGATTTATGGGTCACCGTTGATCACACCGAAATAGGGCGATCAAGAGTAGAGGGTTTACCAGTCTCCTTGTCCGAAACGCCATGGTCAGTTACGCGAGGAGCAGCCTGTCTCGGTGAACACAACGGTTACGTGTTTGGAGAATTATTAGGCCTTGATGAACAGGAAATAGCGTCGCTCGCAGAAGAGGGGGTTATCTAAATGCCTTCGGCTTCTTCTCAATCGGTTCTATCTGGATACAGGGTCGTCGAGTTAACGTCTGAACGGTGTGCTTTGGCCGGCAAGCTATTGGCTGATATGGGGGCGGAGGTCATCGTTGTAGAACCCCCAGAGGGTTGTGCGACCCGATCGTGGGAGCCATACGCCGACGATGAGGCCGGGACCGAAAACTCTTTGCACTGGTGGCATTACAACACCTCAAAAAAGTCAGTGGTACTGGATCTCGACAGTTCATCTGGCGCTCAGAGCTTTAGATCCTTGGTCGCTACTTCTGACGTAGTCATCGAAGCGGAACCCATCGGGCGACTTAACGCTTTAGGCCTAGATTGGGAACAACTCAATGACACCAATAGTGAACTGATCTGGACATCGATTACCCATCACGGTAGAGACGGAACGGACCCGCCCTCGACTGATTTGACATTGTTAGCGGAAGGGGGACCCGTTTGGTCCTGCGGCTACGACGATCACCAGATCGCTCCGATCCGAGGAGGGGGCAACCAGGCTTTCCACACGGCCTGTCACTATGCAGTCCCCTCGATCCTTGCTGCCTTGCTATGGCGAGAAGGTTCCGGCATAGGACAACTAATCGATGTTTCAATGTTGGGTGCTGCGAATGTGACTACTGAATTCGCGACGCTGTGGTGGTTGAACGGCGAAAGACAGGTGGAGCGCCAGACTGGGCGTCATGCTCTTCCGACCATGACAGAGCCAACTCAAATTCAATGTGCTGATGGGAAGTGGTTTAACACCGGGGTTCCCCCGAGAAACAAGCAAGAATTCCAGGCACTGAGAACTTGGATTGAAGATCTTGGCTTGGCTGAAGAATGCGGGGTGTACGAGATTTTGAAGCTTGGAGACCAGTACGAGCGAATAGGGGTGCTCGAACTTGATGAAGATCCACTAGCCGGAGAGGTGTTCCATGCGGGACGCGAGGCAATTGAATTCTTAGGAGCGCACCTGCCCGCTTATGAACTTTTCCTGGGGCTTCAGCAGCGTGGCATGGCATGCGGCATCGTGTACTCGCCCGACGAAATGATTGATGACCCTCATTTCATCGAACGGGGTTTCCCTCACAAAATCGAATATGAAACGCGTGACGCCAGCTATACACATCCTGGAGCGCCATACCAGTTCTCCAAAACGCCGTGGTCTGCTACCCGCGCCCCCCACCTCGGCGAACATCAGGCATTGATTGACGATCTGCTTGGCTAAATATTGGCTGCTTCCGCTCGCTCGGTTGCGTGTGCTCGAGCAGCCTTTGAAAGATCTCTGACTTCGTTTCTCTCATCGTCGCTTAAGCAATCGAAATCAGGAGCATGAAGCTGATCAGTGAGGCTTTCGATGTCTTCTCTTGCTGAGTCCAAGTTAGACACGTCGGGATAAGGTTTTGGCCAACCGAAAAATTCTGCGTTCCATTCCCCCGCTGGTCCGCTAAGAATGGCCTCAAGGGGGCCCATGCCCAGCGACTGAACAGCCACTGCGTGTCGGCCAAATCGTAGCTCGCGCATGCATTGCGCCAGCTGGAACGTTCGAGCAGGACCTATCTCGTCTGGGAGTTCTTGATCGCGCCAACCAACAAACGTCGGAGCGCCGTGCGGTGCAGCATGATTGACAATGTGCTCAAGAAGCTCACCCAGCCGCTCATTGCCTTCAAAGTCAGCTAGTGCCTGGGTCCCGTACTCCTGGCAGATCTTTGTGTACACCTTGCCACCCTCAATTGGATCGAACGCAGCGCGACCCTCCTCAACCATTGACCGCATGTGGTCGGGGTTCCAAAAGAACGCTGCGGCAACGACGTTGTCAACTGGGCAGTTACCTAAAACACCTAAGCGTCCA
>MDTD01019494.1_pt1 | contig 21289 bp, 38 predicted proteins | sample 811221 | NCBI WGS metagenome assembly MDTD01 (sample SAMN05326646, study PRJNA326480) | marine metagenome | isolation source: seawater | place: Pacific Ocean: South West | collected 2011
ACTTGCTAATCCATTTCCATCTGCATCAAAAATATCTTGTGCACCACTAATAGTTATACTTGCTCCAGTAGAAAAACCATGTTCAGCAAGAGTTACTTCTACTACACCTGAACCTTGTGCAGTCTTAAATGGATTGTTATCTAGTTCTATTTCAACATCTCCAAGCAAAGTTCCTGTTAGTACAGTTGTAGATGTAAAGCCAGTAATTAATATTTCTGTACCATGATACCTTACTCTTGTCCCAATATATGATGGGCTTGATGTCCAATAAGCAGCAGAAGTTGTAAGCGTAACTCCAGTTGAACCTTTTGCTGTTTGGTTTATATCAAGTGTAATATCATCTGCTGAAAATTTAAAATATGGTTGATATGTTTTTTCATCATTTATACTTTTATCAAATTCAAATGTAGACAAAGTAAATGTAGTTGCACCAGTTCTTTTTAAAACTTTAGTAGAAAAATCTTTATGAGCAATAATCATTGTATCGCCTTGCTGTGTAACAGTAAGCTCAAAGAGTTGTGCTGTTGCTATACCTGATGATGTAATTGTTTGTAACAATGTACCTGCACTACTATATATTTTTATAGTAGTATTTTGAAAAAGTATTACATACTCCTGGTCATCTGAAAAAATAAATGATTCTAGTCTACCTGTTGCACTACCAGCATCTGCTCTGTGTACTGTGCCAGGCCTTCTTTCAATACCGCCTTGATTTAAAGTCAATACATTTCTAGCTTTTTTTAATCCTTGTTCATAAGCTACTACATCTACTCTACTAACAATCTTTGGGTCTAGTTCTCCTCTTACAAAACTTGCTTGATGTATTCTCTGTATTGCCATTCATTAGCTCGTTGTTGTATTAATATTAGATAATGATGTACGATTTCTTCTATTACGCATTCTATTTACATCCATGCGTTTTGTGGTTTGTGCTTGACCATCTGTAGATTTAGCCATTGCTATTTGTGCTATTGCTCTTTGTTGATATAGCTGAGATAAACTATCATTTCTTGCAATAGAACCAGCAAATAAACTAGCAAGTTCAAAAACCATACATTGTTTAAAATATGGTGGAAACTCTGCTTCACTTGGTTGAAATGTATAATCACATATTAAAGTATCTGTACTGCTTGTATCTGCAAGTAATTTATCACCATAGCGGTCAAAAACAATTACATTGTCAGAAACTGTTATTGTATGGATAAGTAAAGCATCACTTGGTATAGCATATGCTGATTTAAATCTTGCTAATGGCGATACTGCTTGATAACTTAACTGTTGTTGTTTTGCTGCAAATCTCCAGCGAACTCTTGTCAACATAGCTTCTAATGTAGATTCATATAACTGTCCTGCTACTATAGATTCTGTTGTTGCTTCTTCAAAGCTAGTTATTATGTTAGCACCCACTAGCACTAGGGCTTTGTTACAAATATCAAATCTAGTTTCTGATAACATAATAACTCCTTTAGAAAATGAGGGAAGGGTGTAGTCAGACCTTCCCTCAAGTTCAAAGCACTAATTAAGTGCCATTTGTTGTGGTAACAGTTGAAGCTCCTGTTGCTGATGTTACTACTAATACATCAACAGTAGCTGTACCACCTGTTGCACCTACAGCGATAATAATATCAAACTGTTTTAGGTTGTCAGTTACTGAATTAAAGTAACCTGAACCAGCAATCGTGCTTACTGCATCTGTAGATTGGTACATAAATAAGTTAGAGTCTCCTCCACCTGCTACCAATTTTAACGCTGTTGCGGTTAAAGCCATAATGTCCTCCTTTATTCAGTAATCTGGATTTGCATGAAACCATTAGCATCAATAGCTACTGCGTTCATACTCATCATAGATGTTGTTTGATGACTTACCTTCTGAGGAATATAATGCATTTCAGTTCTAATATCAGCACCTGTAGCAAGGCCAATAGCAGATTTATGATATGCATGACAATCTCTAGTAGTACTAGATATTGTTAATCCTGAATGTGTGAAGTATAAGAACCCTAACCATCTCTTAGCAGTCATACCGCCAGAGTAAGGTAATTCACCTTCTCCAACATATTCTGCTCTTGAGAATTGGTCAATCTGTAACAAGTCAGCCCATCCAGCACTAGACACAACAAAGTATCTTTGACCATCATCAGGAACATCTGCTTCACCAAATGTTTCATATGTGGTTAAGTTCTTTGCAAGTGTAAGTCCTGCACTACCATGAGCAATGTTTGCAGAGTTTGTACCTGCATCTAATACATCAATGATAAGTTGGTCTGTTTTTCTACCTAAAGCTGCCGCAGCAGATTGAGCTAGAACTTGTCTTTCGTCTATGTTTGTTTTTAACTCATCTAGTGTGTCTACCATATCACTTGCATAAAAATCACTAAGTGTTACATCAACTGTACTATGTGAGAGATCCATGATTGGAACTTCTGCATGACGACTTTTTGTAACCGCAGTCCCTTTACCTACTTTCTGGAAACGTGCTTGATTACCTTTTATATTTTTTGACTGCCTAACAGTATTGGATAGTTTAGAACCCATACGTTGATATGCCATATGGACTTCTGCTTCAAACTGTTTAATAAAGGCAGTATCGATAGATGTACTCATCGTTATCTCCTGTTAAATTAAATTAAAATTTCACAGTTGTCCTTTATCCTTCAATTCGGTTGTCCATTTAGGGCCTATCTCCGACATATTGGGCTGTATTTCTTTATCTACCAATGGCAGATGCTTATAAAAATAATACATTTCAACATTATTTACAAGCGTTGGTTGCTCTGCAATACAATATTTTTGCCATTTCAGCCATTTTATAGACCTTTTATGTTCTTTTATTATGAAATTAAATAAAAAAGTATAATGTGATTCAAGATACGTAATCCATTTAATATTGTTTCTAATAAAAAATCTTTGATGTTTATATAATAAATCACTAGCTAAAAACCAAACTGCTGCTTTTTTTGGGTTTCTTCTATTGACTGGCATTGCACCCCATATAGCTACAACTTCATCTGTGCCTTTTTCAAAAATAGTAAACGTATGTGTATTAGGTCTGTTATACCTAAAAGGATTAATTAATGCCGTTAATGGGTCAATTCCCATTGTTCCTAACTCAAACTTATCTAATTGTTGTAAGTTTGGAGCTAATCGAAAACAATCGTCAGGGATTGTTTTTTCTACATATAGCATTACTTAGTTAGCATTCTAAATGCTGCATCAACCTTTGCTACATATGCTTCATCTCTATATCTTGCATCGTGATATCTAGGGTCAGCCATCATAGCTCTAGCATCAGCCATCGTAAGTTTTTTCTCTGGTTGAGTAAATTGCTCTGACTTTACACCAGTTTTATTCATTTCAATTATGCGTTCTAATGCTTGAACTCCTATAGCAGAACTGCCTAATCCAAAAGCTATTGCTTCATATTCTTCTGGTGGAAAAGTTTTCTGTGCCCATGCATCAACAGCATCAACTCTAGCTTTTCCATTTTCACCTAATACTTTCATTTCAGTTTCCATATCAGGTTGATTGCCCATCATTATATCTACATATTGAACAACGCCTCCTTCAAACTCTTCCTGCGACATTCCATTTTCTTTTGCTACATTGGTCCACCAACTAAACATTGGGTTTTCTTCTACCATTTCAACAGTAATACCTTCTGGTAAAGCTGGTAATTCATATTTCTCTGGTATATTTTCTTCATGTTCTGCTGCTAATTTATTAATAATTTTTTCTTCCATCTCCGCTTCTTTGCCCTTACTAAAGGCTTCAAGTTGAGTATATGATTTAGCCATTTCCTCAGTTCTTATTTCTCCAGTTTCTGGATTATAAAATTTCTCAGGTATATAATCTGGTCTTTCTGGTATTGGTGGTTGTTCCTGTTCAGGAACTTCATCTAGTATTTCTTGCTCTGTTACTTGTTCTTCAGCCATTTTGACTCTCCTCTACTATTTGTTGTGATTTGCCTTTATTCATTCTTCTTTGCAATAGACCTACAATGTATCTTTGACCTTCAATATGACGAAGTTGATCGTTGCCAATTTCTGGACCAGCTACTGTTTCTATTGTAATTGATTTTAAATATGCAAGTATTGTAGCTCCTGCATCTGTTTTAAATAATGAATTTATTACTGCGTTAAGTGTTTCTTCTTGTTGTGGAGTTCTTTCAATTCCATCTAAACCTATTAAGGTTTTTGCTTCTTTTTTTTCCATGCTACACCTCATGTAATTAAATTGTTCCACGTGGAACATACAGGAAGTAAAGGTACTCTCATCATTCAGGGTAAATGTGCTCTACTTCCCAATAACAGAATAAGAAATTGTTACCAAAAGTCAAGAAGTTATTCGCCTTCCATTGCTCCTTCTATTGGAGTGCCTTGTACTGATTGTTGATATTGTTGCATTTGTTGCATCATTTGAGCCATTTCTTGTGGAGACCTTATTAATTCTTCTGGAATACCAAGTTTTTTTGCAATGTGTTTTGCTACTTCATCTTGTTTAATCATAACATTTAATAACTGAGGTCCTACTCTGCCTTGTATTAATCCTAAGAATCTATCTATATTTACAACATCAGATTGATATTGAGCTTGAGCAAGAGGACTAGATGCTTTGATTTGTACTTCTCTACCATTAATAACAGGCACATCAATACGCCCTTGTTTTTTTAAAATAAAAATTACTCTTTGTAATACAGGGTTTACTAATTCTGCTTGTAATCTACCAAAAGCTGCACCTATCTGTCTTGATAAGTCTGCTTGTCTTTCAGCTACTTCTGTTGCAGACATTGGTGTTCTTTCATTTGGATTACCAAGCATATCATTGTATAACGCTTTTTTAATATTAGTTCTCATATCACGCAGTACAAGGTCAGATACATTAAAGTTACCTGCTGGTGCTATAGGTTGTAAACCTGCACTACCTGCTGCTTTCGGAATTACTGTGCCTGGAATAAGTGCAATGTTATCAACATTAATGACTCCATCATCTTCCACTTGGTACATACCAGATATTGCCATTTGTGCGTTTTCTAATATTAGTTCTACAACTAAATTAGCAGTTTTAATTGCAGGTAATGCAAACTGTAATGGCCCTCGTCCATATGTTTCTCCAGCACATTTAGACCATCTGTATATAATATATGGATTGCTTCCTATGCCTTTATATTCTTCTTTAAAAACTTCATGCTCATATTCTTTTGCAATGGCACAAAACATAAATACTTCTTCATTCTTAGTTGAATAGTCTTTATATGTACTTTCAACAATAGTTACTTCTTTATCAGGATTGGCTTCCATATCCATATTCATCTTGTCATTCATGGTTGGTGATGAATATGCAAAAGCTAACTCTTTTAATTTAATTTTTCTTGTGCGATAGATAGCATCTATCTTATCGTCATAGCCACTTGTAATACATACTTGTGGTAATGGTATTGCTTTAAATCTTATTGGTTGAACAGCATCTCCTTCTTCAACTAATAAAATTCCTGTGCCTACTGCACAATCTAAAAAAGTTTCATGTACCTCTTGAGAAAAGTTTGAGTTTTGTAATACTTCAAAAACATATTCTGTTATTTCATCTAACGATAAATTAGTTTCTTTTTGTTGGTCTTTTGGTACTTCTGTCCCAGCAATAAACTCAGCCCATCTTGCATAGTTTGGTACAATCCCAGATTGTAATCTACTTGCAAACTCTTGTACTGATACTACAGCCGTTTCATCAAATATATGGTCAGTTCTTCTTGAACCTATTGTTTCTGTATAAAAAGATTCTCTTTGTGGCAATGCTAATTCATAACATTCCTCAAATACAGGTGTCCAATTATCTTTAATTGCTTTTGCAATTTGAAATTTTGCTAATATTTTTTTGACATTACTTTCGATATTAGCAACATTGACATCTGGTTTTCCTTCAATAGCCATTATGCACCTAATGTTGTTTTAGTTTTATATTGTTCTGAAAGTTCAAATCCTCTACCGCCTTTCTTTCCTGATAATAAACTTCTTCTTCCACGTCTACCAGCTAGTGCAGCTTGAGTAATTTCAAGTTGATCCGCTTTTAATTGTCCAGCAGTTCTTCTTTCTTCTTGCAATGCTTGTCTATCAGCTCTTCTTGATGACTCTATTTGGTCTTTTTCAGCTTGTGTTCGCTGTGGTGGTTTTGGCATCTTAGGTGCGAATGGTCCTGCACACATTATCTATTCCTCCTATCATGTATATTTCGTCTTGGCTTTACAGTATAAACATCAAAATGTCGTTTTGCTACAAAAGGTTTTGATGTTTTATTACCCATAACAAGGCTTCTCCCCTCTCCTGCACCTAGTAATAAATACTGTAATGCATCATGTATATGCGAAAATCTATTCTTGTTTGGTTTTTCATCATAGCGTTCACCACTTGTTTGTATACGTTTATAATGATAACCACCGCTAAATCCTTTTATCAAGTTAATACATTTTGGGTCAATTAACAACCCTGACTCTCCATCAGTCATTCTTGTTAATGTAGCATTTACTGCTTCCAATCTAACTAAGACATCATTAGATGGTGCTGGTCGTGCATTTATACCTTTACTTCTAAGTATTTGAAAGGGCGTTGCTTCGTCTGTTTGTACTCTATGGTCTCCTGCTGGGTCTCCAAAGATATGAAATTCTCTTGGCATATACATAGCCATATGTTGTTTTAACAAATCAGAGTATCTAACAATACCCATATCTTCTGCAACTAGCTCATCTAGTATTATCCATCTACCACGCACTCGTTGAGCAAATACACAAGCTGGAGTAAGTCCAAAATCTATACCCATAAATATTGGTGTTGTTTCTGCAACTAAACAATCACTCCTGGCAACATGCACATCATGTCTAAATGAGTCATATACTGGTTTACCATCTTCAATCAATCCCAGTTTGTTAAGAACATATACATCAATCCATGATTTAGTTTTACCTCTAATTATATTTGGATAATAATTAGGCGTAAGATTCTTTGCGTTTTCTGCCTCATCATTCATATCATATCTATCTACTACATCATCTTTACCCATAATTTCATGCATTGCTGGTGGTTGATTAAAAAATGACCAGTTATCAGGTTTAATTAACATCTTCGCTTCTTGTTTTGTAAGATAGTCAGGCAGTACTGTTTCACCAGCAAGTATCGGCCACCAATGCTCTGTATCAGGTGCGTTAGTATCAGCGATAACCCCATACCAGCTTGGGCCACCATCACGCATACTAGGATAACGACCAACACGCATGGTACAAGCATCGACAATAGACTTGGGTATTTCTCTAGCTTCATTAATCCATACTCCTGTAAGTTCTAATGATAGTAGCTTTTTTACATCTTCTGGTCTATCTAAGGCAAGAAAGATAACTTCTAGTTCCATATCGCCTTTTCTAATCATGTGTGTAAAGGGTACGCTGTATAAAAACTTACCCCATTCTTCTTCTGGAAACCAATCTAACCATGTCTTAATAGTAGTTGTTTTGAGTTGTGGATTAGTATTTCTTACTACAGCCCATCTACTTTTGCGTATACCTTCTGCATTTGGTTCTTGTGCTAATGCTCGTCTTAGTATTTCGATACAACATGATACTGACTTACCGCTACCAACTGGACCACGCAATCCACGAAAGAAGCTATCATCTTTCATAAATGTTTTTACTACTGGTCCTGGAGCTTTATAATCTAGTGATGCCATATTTTACTGCTAACTCATAAAGTTTCTCTACTGTTTCTCTTGACATAGCTGCAATAATTTTATCTGCTTCTTGGTCAGTAACAAAATCTTTTGGATAATGTTTCATATGCTGTGTCTTTACAACTAACCTTACTTTATTCCATTGTTCTTGTGTATATACTGCTGAGTTTGCTAAATCATTTGTCATTTAAACTTACCTCTATATCCAATACCAATACTTGTTTTATCATCATCTTTTCTAATTTCTGCTGAAAAACCATCATCTTCATATTTAATTGACTGCCTATCTTTATCACCTTTTTTGCCAATATTAATATCAAATTTTTTACTTTTATATTGTAAGTTATAGTCTACATCTTTTACCGTTTCACCACTTTCATCAAATATTGTTTGTCCTTGTACATGAAAACCATCTTTTTTATTTTCAACACCAATCCCAATTTCAGTATTAAATAAATCTTCTTCTCCAGGTATTTTCTCAAGAAACATATTGCCGTAGTATTCATTAGATGCTGATGAATTTAATATCATTTCTCTTGTAATAGATTGTTTAATATTATCATCACTACCTGTTGAGGCGTAATCAAGACTTGTCATATCTTTAACATTAGCTTCATCAAAATTATTATTAATATTATCTTCTGCAGGTATACCAAAAGATGACCTGTAATTTTTTAGATAATATCTAATATCTTTTAACATTTGTGCATTTTTTTCTGCATAGTTTGGATCGGTTGCATATATTTTTGATGGGTCAGCTAATATTTTTGCATTTACTTTTTTAAAATTATCAAATGCTTCTTCTATATTGTTGTAACTTTTAAATCTATCTATAATTTTAATTTTGCCTTCTTTATCGTATGCAATAGCACCATTCTCAAAAACGATTGAACCGCCTCTTGTTTCTATTTCTTTTCTTAATATTTCTATACCTGCTGCATCTGACCTTACTCGTTTTCCTTTTTTGTGAGTGTATGCTTGTAGTCCTTCAGTAGTTTGTACTAGTTTACCTTTAGTTTTGTCTGTTTCTTTAATACCAAAGTAATTAAAATTGCCTGACGGTTTATTTAACCAACCACTTTCTAGCATTATCTTTGCTAATAAATTTTCATCAGTAATACCTTTAGATAATAGATACTGCATTGAATCAACTTTAAATTGTTTATCTGGCCCAGTTGGGTCATCTAGCCTTCTTTCTACAAAAGGCATATTAAATTTAGAGCGTGGTGATGGGCCTTTCTCAGCCATTGATAATAGACTCCTGGTAAATTAATTCGTGTGCCATTTTTTCTGCCAACTCTTGTGGGTGTCCTTTTAATAATTTTAACTCCAGGCATTGTTCATATTGCTTTTTCTTCTCTGCATCTTTACGTTTCTTTTCATTGGCTTCCATAGTCTTAGCTCTATGCTCTGCTTTCTCTAACTTAGTCAATGGTTTTTTCTTTTTCGCCATACTACCTCCTAGCAGTTCCAAGCTCTAAGTGATTTATTTATTCTTGAATTTGGATCTCTAGCTGTTTTAGCTGACGTTAATTTTTTCTTCATGCCTTTCATTCTGGCACAAAATGATTTACGCCTCGCCTTATCACGCTTGGATTTTGGATTAGGTGCTGGTGGTTTTAGATTACCACCAGTGCTTCTATTGTAACTGGCTCTCCCTTTGGCGTTCAAACCACCCTTTGGGTTCTTACCAGCTTTGCGTTGCCACGCTGGACTCTTAGCCATTAGTACTTAATCTTTTTTGGCTTTGGCATTTTTACTTTCTTTTTCTTTTTCATACCCTTCATGCTTTACCTCCTTTGTTTTTCATCTGCTTCATTAATTTATTACGAACTGCTTTTGGCAAGTCCTTCATGTGAAATAACTTCTCACTTGATTTTGTATGACTCTTACCTGTATGTAAAGTGCCATCGGCCATCTTGTGTGAAGCACCTGTAAACAAAGTACCATCTTTCTTATAGTGCTTTACTCCTACTGCCATTATGTCCTCCTGTATCGTCTGGTTTTCTTGGCTATATCTTTTGGTTGTCTGCTGAACTGCTTACCTGCTGCGGTGTCCTTACGTTTCTTTGCAGTAGTCCTGGCATACTCTCTAGCAGTCAATGCTTGTCTGGCTTTCTTTGGCAAGTAGCGTTCGCCTGTCTCACTAGACTTCTTGCCTGACTTCGTACCCCAGTCCTGCTTAGACCACTTGGATAATTTGTTGGATTTTTTCTTTGGCCCTGAATATGTGCCACCTGCTTGTTTGTAATACTTGACTGCTAACTGCATGGCTCTGGCTGAGTGTTTGCCACCCATCTTAGCTCTGGCTCTGGCCTTTGCTGCTGCCCACTTCTTGGGGTCTCTTTTCTTTGCGGTACTCATTTCTTCTGTTGCTTACGCTTACGCATAAGAGATGCAATAATTCTTTTCTTGATGGCATCAGGCAGGTTCTTCTGTTTGCCCTTCAACAAACTCTCACCTTGCATCTTCTTCATGGCACTCCCCTGTAGTTAAAATTTTACTATAGCGAAAAAAAAATAAAATACAACATCGAGTTCTGAGAAAAAATAATGCGTGGATACTACCTCTTATAGTAAGGTCAAGGGCATTTTTAAAGGCCTCGCAGTCAACTGAGGTCAATGTTAACCTTAAAATCTCCTACTATTTGGTGCTGATGTTTATCAGGAGCCTTATGTCCTGCTCGGTCAAGTATATCCTTCGCTGACTCCATCTGGACATACTCACTATTGGCTGTCATTGAGAGGCGAGTCAAGGTTCTCAACGCCTGTATGCTGTTGAGTCCGAATGATTCCTTTATCTGCCGATGAATATACTCTGCTACGTGCGGTTTCTTCAGCGTTGCGTAACCTTGGACAGCAGGTGTTTTACCCTTGTATCCTGCTGCTTTACTCGCCTCGGCAATAGAACAGCCAGTAGTAAGTAGTATGTCCACCAGCTTACGCTGTCTCTCGTTCAGTGAAGGAGGGGCCTTCGGTAAAATGGCATTTACGTTCTTTAGTTTAGCCATCACGTTCTCCTCAGTTTACATTGTGCGGACCATATTCGGTTGTTGTTGCTTAACGATAGTACCAATGTTGTTCTACTTGTCAAGCCACCAAGTCTAACTCGTTGATTTAATTACAACCGAATATGATTGATTCACTAAGCGTAGTTTTCTTCCGCAAACCAACGAGGCTTACGACAGTAAACTGTCTTGCCTCGTACCGAGAAGAAAACCGCAAGTGAATCCCCGCACAATGTAAAAATTGCACCGCAAATCAGGTGCAATTCGAGCTGAGGAGAACTGGCTAAACAGAACGTAAATACTCAATAAGATGAGGCGACAGCGAAAAAGATTGACTCCCAATAATAATGCTTTTTGTCTATTGAGAAGTCTACTCGTAATGGATTACTCTGCTAACATCGTCAATGAGATTCTTATCCAAACACCTGAGAAGTTAGCTTTGGAGCTGTCTGCCTCATCGACATGCCCTTATCTGTATTGCTCTTTCAACTCTCTGAATATATCTAAGATTTGCATTCACTTTCCAAAACCCAGCTATTCTGTCGAGGGCAGAACTAGCCATCTTGTTTAGTCTGCTTTAGATAAAGACAGTTTCTGGTCCGAATGGTGAATACATCCTAAGAGCCAGTAGCGGCTCTCTTTTGCTCCTCTATAATTGAGCTTTGTCTAAAGCTGATATTGTGATAGCGAACAGCTTAAAGCCCACTTAGACATCATTCCTAACTTCGTATGCCACAGCCTCGTTCGGTCGTTTCAGCGAAGCTGTAACGAAAATAAGGATTTGTTGAGCCAGACTATCTCGAATGCCATAACTAACCTATTTGACCTCGATAAACCAGAGCATATTTATCTTTTATACCAATAATTTTCGTGGTGGCAGACATCCTCCTCTCGCATAAATGTCTTTATATTAACTTTTTTGCGGAGTATAGGTCAGTCGAATTTTCGGTGTCAAGGAGCACAGCGAACCATCCCTTGACACGAAAATGTCGCTGACCGCCTTCGGCCTCCGCAAGTTAATATAAACATTTATGGAGATTATTATGTCTACACCAGAAAATTATATAAAAGATAAAATATCCTCAATCGAGGATCAAATAGGAAGTTATGGCAATACTCGTTTGTCTGGCTCAAATCCTTATTTGACTGAGGCTGATGAGACAGCATACGAAGTTGGAATGATTGTCAAAGATGAACTTCAAGCTGTAATCACTCGCTATCACAATGCACAACATCAGCTAGACAAAGCAAATCAAATTCTAGAGGAGGCGAGGGCAAAGAGAGACCGCACAGGTTCTAACTCTGTATTCACTCAATCGGAACTAGAAACTATATCTAAAGCTAGACAAACTAAAGATGGAGTTCCTGCATTCCTCGAAAGAATATCTTGGAAAGTGAAAGCAAACCTTGATATCTTCGAGAGTTTCAATGAGCAATACAAAACAGATAAGGTGTCGATTGAGGCATACATTCCTAAAGCTAAGATATCTTCTCAAGCATTTGGTAAGAATCTAAACATTGACGCAATGTTAGCTGAGTAATCTTTACGAGTTAGCCTTCTCGACAAAAAGGCATTTATTTTTGTTCATCAATTTTTTCGTATCACTTTTGAAGGCCAAAAGGCAAAGGCCAAAGGCAAGGGGTCAGACAGGGGATAGCAAGTTCTTTCTTTTTTTTCTCTCCTTTTGGGCGAGAGAGAAAAAAAAACCAAGAACTTTTAATAATAGGAGTAATCAATATGAAGTATTATCAAGTAGTGTTAGACAACAATCGTAAAAAGTTTTTGTGGGCAAAGAGCAAAAAAGATGTGTTAGCTAAATGCCTCAAAGAATATCCAGAGGCAACAGTAACAGGAATATGGGTACAACAATAAATAAGATATGGATATTATAGAACAGATATGTTATAGTTTATAGAACAGAAGCGATGGTTAATTAACTTATGGGTTTTTCATTCCCTACTCCTATTGCTTCTGAAGGAGTTAGCTTTCTCCTTTAGACTTATGGTCAGAAGCCTTAAAGAGCAACGGAATCTTGAGTTGTGGAATAGGCAATGGATATTAAGCTATAAACAAAAAGCATGAATTGCCGAGCGTGGGTTTGAATCCCACTAGGTATAGATACAGGCTTGGTCATAGCATTGTTGATATCACAATCACTAGCGATAGTCTGTATCGCCCTCATAAATCTGGGGTGTACGATGTCCGAATGTAATGCCTACTTTGTAGCTCTATGCATGTCGGTTATGTCTGCCAGAGTGAGGTCTTGGTCTTGGTGTGGGAACTTGAAAGTACAGGAAATGAGAGCACCAGGCTTTTTAATTGTAACATGGTACTAACCAAACAAAACCCCGTCTAGGGTTCTCCTATTGTAAGTCCAATGAGCATACAGGTTATGGTGGAAGGTTAGCTAAGTCTATTCCAGTTCAAAGCCATGTTATTTTTTTGGAGATATTTATGGATCAACTATTATTATTAACTGCTCTGCTAATACTATTGTCAGTATTACTCAGAGCCTAACCAATGAGGTGTAGTCATGGGAGCAAAAAATGATGTACGAATGGAATGGGGCGACAGGTATGTTGAAATCGCTGATACGATAGACACTATGCTTGAGATGGGTATTACCATTCCGACTAAAGAAATGTGGAAAAGCATGGATAGTGATAGTAAAAGTCTTTTTGTCCATGCACTCGCAACTAAGATAACTGATTTTGAAATCGAAAGGAGTAGTCAATGACAAGAAAAGATTATATAGCAATAGCAGATACTATTGTAAGAACAAGAATATATAACTCAGATAGTTATCCTCAATTTAAATCAGAATTATTACGTTTGTTTTATAGTGATAATTCAAACTTTGATGGTGATAGATTTGAGGAATATATAGATAAAAAAATATTACAACAACAGGAGCATATCAATGAGTAGTGAAAATGAAATAGTAACAAATGATGACCAGCAACTAGAATTAACTTCTGAAGAAGAACAACTACGTGAGTTTATCTTTCGTGTTATCTGCTGTATAAATCAAATGAAAAATTTCCCTGAGAGTGACAGAAAACATATGACTCTTCGTGTCGACCATGTTGAGAAAGAAGTTGCTATGGTATGGGATATGTCAGAACTAGAACTTGAAACGCTAGATTGTTATCTTACAGACCAAAGTGATATTGAAAGGCATGTAACTGTCAGCCATAGGATAGAGTAATGCAGGGGTGGCAAAGGCGATATGCCAATACAAAAGAGAGGGCGTTTCAGCGTATTAAGAAACGCCTGGACTCTGTTGAATGTCCTCCACATATCAGACAAGAGGTATGGCTAGATGTGGTGGACAGTACAGCTAAGAGATTAGCACACAAATACATGACGAGTATTCGTCAGGGAGAAAGATTATGAATGAAGTATGTTTAACTTTGGAAGAACAACTAATGCTGGTAAAACTTATTACTAGCAACACAGAATCTGCTGCAAAGTTTATGGAAAAAATAAACGCAGATAACGTAACAGAGCATGACCAGGAGGTTATTGCTCTTATGACTCAGTGCTATGAAGCATCTAAAAAATTAGGTGGATTGATAGATAAGATAAAACACAACGTAGAGAGGTATGAAAATGGGTGAAGTAACAATACATATAGATGTCTGTACAGACAATGCTGCGTTTGATGATGATACTAATATTGAATTGACAAGAATAGTTCAAGAAACAATTCAGTATATCAATGCAGAGAAAAGTGTTAGTCGTAAATTATTTGATATCAATGGAAATCGTGTGGGACAAATCAAAACATACGTTGACCTTGAGCAGTTTGATAATGACTAAGTGGGTAAAACTTTTCCTGATTACGCTAGTACTTCTAATACTAGCGTTAGCAGGAATTGAGTTTTTGTTAACAATACTAACCGAAGGAGGTTACTAATGGCAACATACAGTCCAGAAGAAGTAAAAGAATTGTTTGAAGAAATTGCTAAGTTAAAAGAAGAAGTCAAACACTACAAGCGTATATGGAAAAAAGCTGAATCAAACTATGAATATATGTTTGATAGACATAAAGAGAAAGAAAAAATTATAAAGCAATGTAAAATGTTTGAGGACTTGATGATTGATTATTGTTTAGAGCAAAAGAGATTGCATGTACATAATCATAATCATTGTGTAAAACAGGTAGTTAATAAAGTACCTGATGAAGACTTACAAACTGTTTCAGCAGCATTTGAAGCAAGACTCAAAGATAGATGTAATGAAAAAGAACCTGGCTTATTTGAATTAGTGATGCAATCTTTAAACATAGAATCATCTGTAAAAGGATAGGAGATAAAATGGCAAAACAATTTCAAGTGATAAAAGTAGCAATAGAAATTCATGAAGACAATTGGAATGATGACCTGCAAGTGCTTGTATATAATGGTGATAAGCTTGTAGACGAGTACGATTATTACGAAGATATGGAAGTAATAGAAGTATCAACAAATTTAATAACCGACATAAAGGAGGCGTAATGAAGGACAACAAGACAGAACTAGTTAGAAAACATCTAGTAAAAAAAGGACAGATAACAACTTGGGAAGCAATCACAAAATACAGAGCAACTAGATTGTCGGATATTATCTATCGATTACGTAATGATGGTTGGAGTATTATGAGTGAGATGCATAAAGATAAAGATGGTATGCGATATGCCATCTATCATTTACAGGAGTAATACATGAAAGAAAATATAGGTTGGATAGTAACCTTTGTATTTCTTGCTGTCGTATGGGTAGTGGTGATAGCACAATGATGTACAGAGAATTGGTGAAAGCTCTAATCGCCAAGAGAAAAAAGTTTAGAGTAGATACGATGACATTATCTCAAATGGTTGGTGTAGCTGATAGTTTGGTAGGAGACTGGGAACGTGGTAAAAAGTTCCCATCTGCTGCCAATCTATTTGCCTGGTGCAACGCACTTGAGGTAGACCTTGTGATTCGTAATTATGAAACAGAATGTCCACCAGACTTTGAGGCAACATCTGCCTCGATTGAATGGTGTCAACAACAGGATATAAACTATGACGAAGAAAGACAAAAATTTACAAACTACTACATCTCAAGAGGGAGAACCAGCCACAACTGGGAATCAATGTTCAAACTCTGGGTCCAAAGAACCATCGAGTTTAGACGAGAGAGGCAAGGAAATAATAGCAACATGGATAAGACATCGCCATCCTATGTTCGAGACAGACGTAGACGATTCCTTGATATGTCAAATGTATCGAGTAAGTTTCTTGAAAGAAAAAGTAAAGACGAGTGAGTTGATTACTGCTCTTGCTAACTGCAAAGAATTGATGAAGCCATGTAAAATAGCTGATGTCCAGATTATGCTTGAAACTGTATGTTCCACATTTAGTTGTGCCGCACCAGTTGAGTTAGGTCTACAAACCTATTGGGAATTACTAAAGAAATATCCTGCTGGGTTATTTCCTTATGCAACATTACATATTTGTGGCACATATAAATACAGACATTTGCCAATGCCAACTGAGTTTATACAGTATCTAGAGAATGATATGCAAAGGTGTCAACACTTTCTTGGAATCCTTGATAATGCAGCAGAATGGGCTTTACATTTCGAACAAACATAATATAAAGTAGGAGTTACATATGAGTAGTGTAGTCAACATAGATAGACATAAAGGTATTGGTGGATCAGATTCAGGGATTCTTATGCAAGAATCATTGAGTGGTATACACAACCTTTGGCTATTGAAAACACAACGTAAAGAACCAGATGACTTATCAGATGTCTTGCCAGTACAAATGGGTGTACTGACAGAAGATTTTAATAGGTCATGGTTTACAAAACAAACTGGTATTAAGACTGAACCTTATCCAAATGTTATAGTAGATGGATTTAGATATGCACACTTTGATGGTGTAACTCTTCCCCATCAAAAAGAAATTATTGAGTGTAAACATACCAATGCTTTCAATACTATGCGTAAGGTAAAGGCTAAATACTATGCACAAATCCAACATTATATACTGTTATCCAAGTTAGATACTTGTTTCTTATCAGTATTTTTTGGAAATATGAAATGGGAATACATAACCATTGAAAAAAATCTACAGTATCAAATAGAACTGTTGAAAAGACAGGAACTATTTTGGGAACTAGTAGAAAAAGACGAAGAACCAACAGAGGATAATACCTCATGGAGACTATATGAGTAAGACAACTAACTATACAAAAGAACTTATTGATAATTTTAAAACCAAATATAAATTATCTGGTAGTGATTTTTGGGAACTTAACAGAGGTGGTAGAGAGTTAATAATTATCAAACATAATGCAGTCGAAAGAATTGCTATGCAGGAGAATATGTCCTGGACTTTGACTATTGAAAACTTTGCACCTGATGTTGTAGTCAAATGTCGTGCTACATGGAAAGATAATCAAATTGAATCATTTGGTGAATGTACACCACAAAACAATAAGAACTCTTTTCCATATGCTATGGCAGAGAAACGTGCAGTAGATAGATGTGTGTTAAAATTATTAAATGCACATGCATATATCTATTCAAGTAGTGAGTCAGATGATTTTAAAGAACCAAAAGAATCTAAGGAAGAACAATTAATAAGTAGAGGTGAAAAATAATGTATAACAAAATAACATTGATAGGAAGATTAGGTAGAGATGTAGAGTCTAAAACTTCTAGTGGTGGTACTAAATACTGGAGATTTAGTATTGCTACTAATGAATGGATTAAATCAAAAGATATGGAAGAGACAACTTGGCATAACATCACATGCTTTAATGATTTTATTGGTAGACAATTAGATGATAAAGGTAAAGCTGGTACGTTGCTTTATATAGAAGGTAAACAGCAATACAGTACTTACACTAATAAAGATAATCAAGAAGTAACTGTTGGTCAGGTAGTATTAGATAAGTTTAATTCTGTTTGTCATATCATGGAAAGGTCAACACCTAAAACTACAGGTAATGTAAAAAAAGATGATGATGAATTTAATGATGATATGCCATTTTAGGAGGTGATATGTTAGTAGGAATATTAGTAATATTGTGGACAGTAGGAATGACTGTATGAAAGTAAAAGCTAGACAAAGAGATGTATATTATTTTATTAAACACTATATTGCGGCATATAAAACATCTCCAACATATAAAGAAATATGTGCTGGATGTAGAATAAAAAGTAAAAGTCATGCTTATAATTTAGTATCACATCTTGTAGATGAGGGTTACATTGAAAAAATAAAAGGTGTACATATGGTTAGGCAGTTGAAGCTAACCAAGAAAAGGTATAGGATTATGATGTAATTCTCGAGTTGAGGGTGTAAATCACCCTTAATCCATGTTAGGCCTCCATATGCGAGGCCTTTTTTTTAATGATATATTGGTATAAGAAAGGGTATAAAAAGCTGTATATGAGGCTGTAAGGGGGCAAGTTTTTATCGAAATGGTTGCCAATTATCTAGTTCTTGCTGAAATGTATCTTTTTTTATTATATCTGCAGATTCTTTCAAAGGGTTTACGATTTGCTTTCCAAAAAAGATTATCAATGTAAATAAAAGAATTATTATTAATACATCTTTCACTTCAATAACTCCTGGACTTCTTCCAATAGCTCTTGTTGTGTACCCCATTGCTCTGTAAATTTTTTTGGACTGAAATGATAACTGTATTCAGATGTTCTATGGTGAGGCGGACATAGTGGTATAGTGCAAGTGTAGTCAGATTTCTTACCTAACATAAACTTCTCTTGGATATGATGTATCTCTGCTGGACTATCGTAATAACCCATCTTTCTACAAATAATACAACCTAAGTCGACTACCTTTTGATAATGCTCTTTGACTACTTTTTTCATTTATCTTCTAACTAAACTACCACCAAAATATAATCCTATTATACTTGATACTACATGAGTATCCAATGGTGTAATTACCAAACCATCTAAAGGTTTCCATAAAGTCATATCAGTACTGCTGCTGAATATCCAAAACCCTGATGATACTGCTTCGGTATAGCCAACATAAATATTTAAACTTGGATCTATGAAAGGTGCTAGTTTGGGTAAAACTATTATTGCCATCACACACATCAATGCGATATATCTTCTTGTGTTCTTGGTAAATTGGTCGGTAACATTCCTGGCTTTATCAAACTGTTTACTTTGAAATCCTGCTCTATGCATTAGAGCTTTCTGTTCATCAGCTTTGTCCTTAGCTTTCTGGGCCATGATAGATAGCACTCCACCTATAACTGTAGATGCTCCCATACTAATTAATTCCATTGGTATCATGCTATCGACCTAGTGGGTTATCATTGACAATCTCATACAGTTTCTCAAATTCCTTTTCTGACCATTCAGATACTCTATCCTCTGCTTTCTCAATCTCATCGTAGATTTCAGATATTTCATCTTTCATCTCTGTAAGCTGTATGGTTTGTGTCTCTATGATACCTTCGAGCTTGGCTATCCTATCCAATAACCCTGACGTATCTGCCTTCTTAATCTTACCCAGTCTTGTATTTATCTTCTTGATATCATCTACTGTACTTTGGAGCTTTGAATCGTTTTGACTCATTTTGTAGATTACTCCACCTGCTGCTGGAATTATTGTCAAGAGCAATGATAGTAATACTGCTGGTGTTAAGGTTATCGACTTGCTGCCCTCCATATATCATCTCCTGTTGTAGGCTTATAGTTTCCACCAATGTAATTGATTCTGTTATGTTTTGCAAATAAGCAATCGGTAATGGAAGTTGTGCTATGGTTTTAGGCCTCGAAGTATTGACAGGCAAAGTAGCTTTAGGTTTGCTAATCTTCTTCTTAGCTGTGCTTGTAGGTCTATCAGTTTTAGAATTACCTTTTGCTTTAGACTTAGGTTTAGACTTGCTGTCTCTACTGTCTCCTCTATCTTCTTTGCTATCGGTTGCTGCAACTTCTGTTGTGTCGCTTGGCTCTCCTCCTTTGTCGGCATTGGCTTTGCTTTCACCACTACTTTCTTTGCTCCCTTCTTTGGTGTCGGTACTTGTGTCTGGTTCAGGTTCTGATAATTCGCCTCCTGTTTCTGCTTTTGCCTCAGCGACTTCAATTTGTCCTTCTGTTTCTGGCTCAATTTTCCGTCCTTCATTCTCTGCTCCTGCCATTTCTGGCTGTTGTGGTTCAATTTCTGCAATCTCCTGGATTGGTTGAATCTCAGCAATCTCAGGTATATCAATAGGCATCTCCACCTGTATCTCTGGTATAGGTGTAGGCATATCAATTTCTAATGGCACATCTATTAACTCTGGCATATCTACTTCAATCGGTTCAATGTCTGGGATATCAGGTATTTCAGATATTGTGCCGCCAATACTTGGCAATGTTGGTACGTCTTGAATCAAATCAAGAGTTACTTCTGTAGATAAATCAAGACCACCAATCATAGTTTCTTCTTCTACTACTTCTGTAATCTGTTGAATAATAGGTTCAACTATAGGTTCTACATATTCTTCAATAGTAAATGAAAGATTAATGTTATCTATTATAGGCCCAAACCAGCTACTACTATTGCCAGTATCATTACCTACAATATTTAAGTTCACATCTAAATCATTGGTATTGAAAGTGCCTATAACTTCTTCACTAAATGAGTAATCAGCCCACCCATCTTCATAGGGTATAGCCGAAATATTTTGAATTATCTCAATAGAATCTGTTGCTGAAAGAGTAATCGTGCTTACGATTGTGTCATCTGCACCTGCTGTACACCATTGATTACCTGTGTTACCACAACCAATACCTTGATAATCCATGTGTATTTCTTTGACTACATGATTCTCTGGTATACCTGATACATCTACATCTTGGCTAATACTGCCACCTTGATATCTAAATCGCATACTCTTTGATGCAGAGTTAGAATAGGTATTGGGGTCTCGTTTGACTTTATCTTGATTGTTATCTGATAACTCCCAACCAGAAGTATCAGTAGTAAAACTATTGTTATTTAGTAGGTTGTCCGTAGTCTCCTGTGCGTTTAGGTTTGTCAACATTAAACTTGACACGCCTAGCCATAGGATTACGAATGATGTTATTTTCTTCATCTAATATTCCTCGTTTTCTATATTCTATAATAGCTTCCTTGCCAATCAAACCATTAACAGGACAGGGCGACCCTGCTGCTATCATAGCTTCAAATACTCTAGCATCTTGACAGAGCAATGCTGTAGCAGATATCTTCAAGCCCATCTGAGCAAGAGACCTAGATAGTTTTATTCTTTGACAGAACTCGTCAACAATATGTGAGCCACCTGAGATACCAAGAAATCCTGCTGATATACCTCCTGATGCACCAACTACACATATATCACTATATGCTCCTGATGGTGCTACTGAGGGTACTGAGGGTGGTGATACAGGCATATCCTTGTATCGGATATTACTGTCGGCTGCTTCACATTGAGATATATATGCTAGGGTTATGGCAAGTATTACTATGAGGGCTACACTGCGCATACATTATGGTTTTGGATATTTGTCTTTGATAGCTTTAATATCAGCTTTCCAAGCATCAATACCA